>OFET01000046.1_pt1 | contig 224011 bp, 216 predicted proteins | sample 1521211 | NCBI WGS metagenome assembly OFET01 (sample SAMN03766358, study PRJEB24113) | microbial mat metagenome | isolation source: enrichment culture HLUCC-A from microbial mat sample contains cyanobacterium... | reverse complement strand
CAGCGCGGTGAAACAGACGCCAGCGGTGCCGCACGCCCGCTCTACGCCGCCGCACGCAGCAGTGGCGTCAAGCTCGCGCCGAGAGGCGCCCAACCGCATCGCCGTGAATAAGAGAGGCTAGCCAGGCGCTCAATACGTTAATGTAGCCAAGCTGAGCTTGCCGCTGTTCTCGCCCCCCTCTCCGTCTTGCCTCCTCGCGAAGCGCCAGGTTGGAAAGAGCAGCCTCCTTGGGACGTCGGATCAGCATCACGGCCGGCACGCCCAGCTCGACAGCTCGCAGCAGCTGGGCTGCGTGATGCTTATGGTGGGCAAGCTTGACCGTTCGGGGCTGGCGGTCGAGAAAGCCATAGGCCGTGGTACTGTTGGCCGACCGCGGATAGCCTTCAATAACAAGTTCGGTGTCGGGCTGAATGCACAAGGCGTCACGCGGTCCAGTCATGTCGCGCAAACCATAATAGAGCGCCGGCCTCGTCGATGCGAACGTGACGGCCCGATAACGGGTGCTGAGAACAAAATTGTCAATCGCAAGCTTCACGCGGCACCCGTCTTCTCGCGGAAGACCTCCAAGTATTGCTCGGCCACACTCTGAGCCGTGCAGCGCGCGAGATGTTTATCCACCCCTTCAAGTCGGGCGCGGGCCTCATCTGGCGCACTTAACGCGATAGCAAGAACCTCAGCGAGAGCCGCATCGTCGCCGTTAGGGAACACGAAGCCGTGACCGGCGATAGCGTCGACGAGGCCACCTCTCTCCGAGACAATCGGCACGCAGCCACAGGCCATGCCTTCAAGTGCCACAATGCCAAAGGGTTCCTCATAGCTTGAGGGCACAAGGATGAACTTGTGATCGTTCAGGATCGAGGCCAATTCGAACCCTACTGCCTTACCGGCGAACCGTACCTGCTGCGTGAGGCCCAGGCTGTTGGACAATGCCTCCAGATTTCCACGCTCGGGTCCGTCGCCGACAATGGTCAGGTCAGGATCAATTCCCTTCTGGCGGAGCCTCCCCATGGCCTTCAGGAGCGTGTCACATCCTTTTTGTGAAACAAGGCGCCCAAGAAAAACCAAATCCCTTTCGCGCTCATGCCATGGACGTTGGTCTCGAAATACAGCGTCATCATAGGCATTGAGAACGACATGATCCGCACCGGTTCGACGCGCAGTGTAGTAACTGTTAGCAATCCCCGTGCTGCGACGCGCCAGTGCAGCCTTGAGGTGATCGGCAGCCCCCCGCGTGCCATCATCACGTTGATAGGCATTGGCATAACGATATACGAACTTTCTCGGTGTAAAGAACCGTGGCCAAGCATACTTCAGCGCAACATTGGACTGCAGGTGGACATCACACCATCGCAAAAGTTGCCAAAACTCGCTGAAATTAGGTTGGCGGATCACGGGGAAGGGAAACACACCCTCCCCCGGCGTCATGGTCGCCAGCCGAACCTCATGGCCCATGGCAACGAATTGTGCGCAAAGAACCTCGGCGAGTTTCTCGATACCCCCGACGCTTGGCGCGAATACCGTGGTGAAGAAGAAGATCTTCACCCCAGCGCCTCGTGGATCTTGCGCCAGGTTTGGCTGAGGTTATGAGGCTGATACCATGCGTATCCTACTCTTGCGACACGCTCGGGATCATTTCCGCCACTCGCGAGGCCTTCCGGGGTTTCGAACTCCCGCCCTTCCGCAAGGTCGCGCGGCAAATTGCCTATCCGACTAGCGTTTACGACAAGGAGGCCGTGCGCGAAATAGGAGGCGGCTATTCCCGACTTCGTAACCACGTGCCTTGGATAGTCGATCAGTCCTACGCGGGCCGAAAGAAGCCATTTCGACACTTCCTTTTCAGGTAACGCCCCGAGCGCCCGAACGGGACGACCCGCAAAAACCTTTGGGGCGATCTGGTCAGGTCCGATGTCAATAATCTCTTGGACTTCTAATCGGTCCATGCCCGCCGCCAATGCCGCGTGTTCAGCGGCATAAACGCTTTTGCGCTTTGATGGTCCGCCAAATATGACGGCGACCGGCTGCCTCTGGGCCAGCGGCTCAACCCAGTCCGGTTCACCCATGTTCGAGAAGACTGCCAAGACTTCAAGCGGTATATCGGATGAAAGCGCTTTGAGCCGATCATAGCCTGCCTGAGACGTCACAAAGCCTACATCGCTCAGGTTGGCCAGTTCGCGCGCGATCCGCCGTTGTGAATTCGATGTCCAGAAACTGGCTCTCCATACGGGACCAGTCGCATAGACTTCGTGAAATATGGTTACGAGGCGACGCCTCGCATCTACCCCCTTCCAAGCTGTCAAGCCCTCGACCAACCAGTGACATAGGCCCCACTTTGCATAGCCATAGCCTGAGAAATGCAGCAGCACCGCCTCGGATGCTTCCAAAGCCTGGTTCAACTCCCTCGCGCTGTGTGCGCGCAGCGCGGTGGCTCCGCTTGGCGTACCGGATGCAACGAGCGTGGAGAGTTCTTGTCCAGCCTGCTCAGCGGCATCCGCGAGAAGCTTCGAATAATCGCCAACGCCACTAATTGAAGGGGGGTAGTAAGGCGTGATTTGGCTATATGAACCCATTCTCAGAAACTAGCCAAATAACCGGGATATAAGCGTAGCAAAACGTATATTTAATTTCGCAATTCCGAGGTCCAAAAAAGAATGCACTGCGACTGGATGAGTAACGTACTCCCAGTATTGTCGCACAGCATAGCTTGGCCTTTTTCCCAACCTAATTGCATTGCGGATCAAACCGCCACGCCAAGGCTTTGGTGTGCCCTGAGCGTGGGCAATGTAAGCTCCGTTAGCCACAATCCCTTGGTTTTCAGGACTGGCCAACGAAAATGGGACATCAGAAGCCATAAGGGCCAAGTTCAAGACATCCTGATCCATTGCCATGAATGGATCGGTTGACCGCCCAGAATGAAAGGTATCAGAGGAAAGAAAGCCAGACACCTCCAGCCTTTCGAGAAGGCGCCCCCACAATTCCGTAAAACCCAAATATGGCCTTGGCAATCCTATGAATCCAGCACACGCATATCCTTCAAAATCGCGAGAGCCGAGCCCGTAATCGGCAGCAATTTTTTTCCACGTTAGCTTCTTGGGGTGGCTTGCCAGCATTGGGTGCCACAAGGGATCGCAGAAGAGGCTAATGCAATTAGAGCTCCACTGCTCAAAAAACTCCCAATCCGCTTGCACAACAATATCTGGGTCTATATAAAAAATAAAGTCTGCATTAGGATTCATCCCTGCAGCCTCTAGGATAAGTCGAGGTTTATAATTTGTCAAATGACCGTCTATTTTTATTTCTTTGATAACTAATTCTATTCCGAATTCAGAGTATTTTTTTAGAACTGTATCGGTTTTTTTGCGAAGGCGCTCCTCTATAACAAACATAAATCTGCCCTTTATAGCCAGCGCAAACTAGTGAATTAGTTAATGCCAGAACGCCGGAGTCATAATCTCCTTCAAACACTGTACAGATGACAGTCTCATATAACTTTCGATTCATAGACTGGCTCTTTGATATCACCGTAGAAAATCGGAGACTTTCGGGCCTGAAGATCTAATCGTATGCAGCTTATGTTCTGCGCCAGGATATTGCGCTTGGTAAAGAGCATAATGAGCGCCAAACCACTTGCTTTCAGAGAATGTTTCTAGAAGGTGGGTGTGTTCTTTCAATGCGTTTGAATTCTCTCTGGTCCGCCTGATTGCGGAGATGCAGGCGTCTGCCATTTCCGAAATCGTGCCATAGACACTTACCTTGCTCGCAACTTCCTTGAGGGATCCATTGGCTGAGCATACCACAGATGTACCGCACATCTGTGCTTCTAGGACAGGCAGGCCAAAGCCCTCGTAGTGCGAAGGAAAAAGTAGAGCGGACGCGGTAGTGTAGAGTGAGGGAAGGTCGGTTTCGGACACCTTTTCGATAAGATGCATTGCTTCACAAACCCCCAAGGCGTCTGCTTGACTTTGCAATGCTGGCGTTAGCGCGCCCACAAATGCCAGTCGGGCACCTGCCTCCACTGCCCGAACTCGTGCAAAGACCTCCAATACAGCTTCGCGGTTTTTGTACCAATTCCGTCCGATATGCAAAATCAACGGCGCATCTTGTGGAATTCCGTGGCGCGCACGGAAATCGCGGCAGTCTTCGATCGACGCCGGCGCCATGGGCTGGAACACCGCGTTATGGATAACGCTCACACGTTCCTCGGGAATATCTACATAGGCCAACAGGTCACGCTTGGTCGCGTGTGATACGCATATGATGTGATCGGCCTTTCGCAAACAGCCCGTAATCCAGTTCATGAGCCAACGACCCGTGCGTGTCGGCTGCCATCCTGGAAGCTTCCCGTCCCTCGCCAGATACGGAATCATGTCGTGGACCGTCAGGATCGAATGTTTGGAGCGAACCAATTGGAGATAGACCGAATTGCCGGGATCAACGACATGCACGATGTCAGCGCGTTTGCCTGCCAGTTTCAGTGGGGTCACGATGAACCTGTCGAGATTGAGCGCGAGCTTGCGCCAGATCCCTGAGACGGGGAGCTTGCCGAAAAACGAAACTCCACGCCATTCAACGACGCGTGCTTCTGTCTGCCGCGCGGCTTCAAGCAGGAGGTCGCCATAACCGATCATCGATCGCTGATCGGCTGCGCGGGCATTGGTGATGATGGCTATCTTGAACACGCTCTAGCGCGAAACAAATAAAGTATTTGATTTGGATGAGAACGGTTGTGCGTGATAATTCAAATAACCCAGCCACTCGATGATCTCTCGGGCTTCTTCGTTCACACAATGGGAATTAAATTCGAGAAGGAGCATTGGGCGATTACGACGGATCGTTTGCTCTCCACCTTGCAAGACTGCGAGCTCGTGTCCCTCCACGTCGATCTTTATGAAGCCAACACTCTCGATACCGAATGAGTCCAGAGTGCGTGTCGGAACCGCAACCTCATCCCACATCTGAAAATCCGACCTGAATGTGCTTTCTAACGTTCCATATCCAGTCACAGATATCCCGTGACGCCGAGGTATGCGCAAACGAGCAGTCCCTTCGCGATTCGACAAGGCACAAGCATGCACCTCAACGCCCGGTAGACCACGGGCCAGGCGAGCAGCGCTGGCAGGGTTTGCCTCAAATGCCACACAACGGCGACAGTGGCGCACAAGGTTCCAACTATAGAGACCGTATGCCGCGCCAATATCAATCGCAGTTCTTTCTGCATCGATAAGGTGGCGAAGGGATGTCACTTCTGGCTCAGCCGAATACCGACTGGTTCGCCCAATCGCGTCCATCAGTAAGCGATCAGGCACCCAGCCCTCGAAGGCGGAGCGGGCCCTTAAAGCCGCCCAGTGCGGATTGGCGTAGCGCTTAAGACGCATCTATATGCCCTGCCCTCAAGTCTCTTGAAATCGCCATATCGTATACAAATAGACAATCCAAATCTTATCATACTTATAAAAGCAGGGGTGACGGAACGAATATTTTTGAATGAAATAGATTATCAATTTGCCATAATCTTATTCCGAGGCACCATATGAAATCACTGAATTTATCAGTTCGCTTTTTTCAGGAGGGTAAAGCAAGCAATTATGAAGACCTTTCAAATCGGCGAGTTGCTCCACGGGAATTTCCTCGAGCAGATACTTGCCAAACTGATTACTGACGAGCGCCACGGAATAGTCTCTAGGCAAAGATTGACTGAAAGCTGCGGCTGACGTCGTACCCCGCTTCAGATAAAACCAGTTGTTTATCTCAGTCAGTATTACGGGCCGGTTCTGGCCAAGCCATTTCTCTGCGCCGCGCAAGAAAAAATCTTCATGGCCCTCAATGTCGACCTTCGCGACGAAGATATTCTTCTCCGCCCGTCCGGCAAGAAAATCATCGAAACGCAGAACCGGGACCTTGATCCGTTCGAAAAGCCCATCGGCTTCGTTCGATATGGCGATTGACGCGTTGCCCGTTTGCGAGCCCGCCACAAAGTCCTCGCGCAGAACGAGATCGGCACTCCCCTCGTGATCCGACAAGGCAATCTCGAGCACCTCGAGCTCACCCTCAACACCATTTAATTGAGCGTTCTGACGAATACGTGTGGTGTTTCGTGGCATCGGCTCGAAACAGATGGTCTTGCATCCGGACAATCGGCTCACGCGCACAGCATACATGCCAATGTTCCCGCCAACATCGAGGAAGCTGCCCGGAAAAGCCGCCAGAAGCTTCGCCAATAGGCCTATGAATTCCTCGTCATACTGGCCTGACCAGAGCGCATACCACTCGGTGTGCGAACGCATATCAACCCATATGACCGAGCCGTGGCGCATCCTCGCCCGCTGGTTTGGCGAGCATCCGGCGAGGAGAAGGGCACGGTTGGCCGCGCCGCATACTCGGTAGCGACCTCGTAGTGTCGATACTGGCCGCAATAGCCGGATCAAAGGAGGCAAGACGAGGTCAGCTGCGTTCATAATGACGGTGCATCCGGTAGTCTAATCGACGCGGGCAAGGGCTCGGAAGGCTTCGCTTGTTGAGTGGAGTTCGTCCCATGATCCCATGCCCAAGACCTTCCCCCGCTCAAGCATGATGATCCGATCACTGCGTCTGACCGTACTTAAACGGTGAGCGATAATCATGACGGTCTTGTCACCAGGCAACGCCTCGATAGACGACATCACTTCGCGTTCAGTTAGGTTATCAAGGGCGCTGGTCGCTTCGTCGAAGATTATGACATCTGCATCACGGTAAAGCGCGCGTGCAATCCCGATACGCTGACGCTGGCCGCCAGAGAGACGAACACCGCGCTCGCCCACCATTGTCTGATATCCGTGGGAAAGGTCGTTCCGGATAAACTCATCAAGTTGAGCTATGCGCGCCGCCCGAGCGACACGAACTTCGTCTATCTCGTGGGCTGCAACGCCGAGGGCAATGTTTTCAGCAACGCTTGCATCGAGCAAGAAGATATCCTGCGGTACATAGGCGAGGCTCTGCTGCCAGGCTCGCAGGTTTGTCTCCGTCAGATCGGCCCCGTCTATCCTCAGAACCCCTGAGGCTGGACGAAGCAAGCCAAGCACGATGTCGACCAGCGTGGTCTTGCCCGCCCCAGTGGGGCCGACGATCCCGATCCGTTCGCCCGCGCGAATCTTGAGCGATACGTCCGTCAGGCCAGCATTGCTGTCGCGCGGATAGCGGTAGCTTACATCGTCTAGTTCAAGCGTGCGTTTAAGTCCGAGCGGCGCGGGCGGGATGCGAGTTGGTTTGGCAGACGCGTTGCGGAGCGCAAAATCGGCGTGAATAGAGGCAAGAGCAGAGCCAGCGAAACGCAGCTCGGTGATCGAGCCATAAAGCTTCGAAAGCTCCGGCATAAGGCGCTGGCCTGCAAAGGCAAACACCCCGAGGATCGGAACAATCGCGCCCAGTGCATCCCCTCCTTCAAGGCTTTCGGGAGAGAGAAGCACAAGGCAGAGCAGGATAACTCCGCCAAAGGCAATCATCTGCATGCCAAACTGCGGAACAGTGCCCAGCAATGTCGCCGTGACACGCATTTTGGCCATCCGGCGAGAGGGCCCCGCGTAGCGGTCAAGATATGCAGCCTCTCTACCCAGGAGCTTGATATCCTTGATCCCGCCCAGCGCCTCGCCCGCGAGCTTGTAGCGCGCCTTGTTCGCCTCGGCGCGGACTTTGCCCATCATCGCGAGGCGCGCGCGCGTTTGCGAGAAGATCAACCCATAGGTGCCGCCAAACACCACGAAGCACAAAATCGCGACGATCGGGTCAACCCAGACCAGCAAGATCACCACCGAAAGCACGGTGAAACCCGAGGCGAAGACCTGCGCCGCCGGGATGAAGAATCTATCGACCACGAGTTGGCTTTCGGCCAGGATCTGCGTGCTCATCTCTCCCGAGTGCCGGTCGAGGAAGAATTCATAAGGCTGGCGCAAATAGGCCGCGAGGAGCTTCTGGCTGATTGAGTGCACGCGCATATTGGTGAAGCGCGAGACAATAAAAATGCGGGCAATCTGGATCAGGTTGGAAACAACGATGACGCCAAACGAGGCCGCGCCGAGCGCCACGAGAAACGCATAGGTCGAAGTAAACCCGAAGCGTGTGTAAAACCAATCGAGCGCCGCAATCTCGCCAATGCGCTCAGGCTGCGCCAACACGGTCAGGAAGGGGAGCACCGAGGCCACCATCGCCGCCGCCGCGAAACCAGCAATAATCGTCATGGCGAGCACTATGAGTGCGTTGCGACGCTCACGCCGATCAAGCAGGTCCCACGCCATCCGCCAGACCGGCAGGTTAGCGACCGCATCATAGCCCTCCTGCGAAGCGGAATGCGTTGGCTGAGAAGCGGAGGAAGCCGGCTGGGAGGGTTCTAATTTATTCATTTAGCGGTAATTGCGTCGCTCGCGACGATCAAGAATCTCCCAAGCCTTGCGGAGGGAGGGACGGCATCAACGGCACAGCACACGGCTCCTATCTAGTAAGTTGTAATCAAATGAATAAGCTTTGACGACGAACGAATACAACTCCTCATCAAAAAATGATGCACCACTGCGCATTACTCGAGTCTTTTTAAACTCTTCACGAAGAATGTAACACCTCAAATCGACGCAATTTGGTGATTCATGCCACTCTAGATCGCTAGTCGAGTTCGTCTTCGCTGCGAAAAATTCATCCGCCAAGTCAGCTCCGAACAGAGCTTGGGTCTCTTTATGGAGATGGGAGGCGCTAAGGACGAGATCGTAAGTAATTGGCCAAAGGCTATCGACTTGAGGACAGCAGTGTGGATCGAGATCTCTAGAATTCTGCTTAATTGCCAACGAAGGTAAAACGTAACTCTCAATTGTTGGAAAGAATGTACGGGACTATAAATTCTTAAACGGTCAATTAATTCTTGATGATCCCCGCCTCTACCGCCTCGGATTTGATCGATGAATCGGATCATAGAAGAGCAGGCGTTCTTGCGGATATAAACGTATACGAACTTCCGCCCCTTTACTTCAAAATAAATATGGGGTTGTCCGGGGTCAAATAACTTATCGGGCCGCCCTCTCACCGCATTAAAGATCCTCCGACCCATCGACACCGGCTTCGGCTGTAGTAGTTCCGGATGCAACTGAGGTTCATGCGTATAAGGCTGCGAGATGGCTCCAAATGTAGCCCATTTTTCGAAATCGATTTCGTTCACTGCGGTAACTTCTTGTAAGATTTTTCTGATAAACCTGCTAGCTCACTTCCGTTTGACAATCTGATCGGACTCACGATGTTGAGCATATTAGGCTGAGGATCTATTAAATTGCTTGCGCTGGACGCAATCGGTTAATTCAATGGCAGCATCAAGAGGTGCTGCTGGTGTTCGAGTTGTGGTTGTTGAGCGATGCGCAGATGCGCCGGATTGATCCCTTTTTCCACTGTCGCATGGCATGCCGCGGGTCGATGACCTGCGCGGATCGTAAGCGGCATCATCTTTGTGATCAGGAACGGACTGCGCTGGCGTGATGGGCCTCCCGCGTATGGTCCTCGCAAGACAATCCATAATCGCTTTATCCGCTGGATCCGCCTGGGCTTGTTCAACCGAGTCTCCCCCGCGCTGGCGGCCAAAGGTGGAAGGCGGATACGCTGATGATTGACGCCGCCAAGCTAAAGGCGCACCGGACGGCAGCAAGCCTGTTAACCCGGATTGGAGTGTTTGTTTTCCGCACGCCCTCCGGCGTGCGATATCCTCGCTCCCGGCCGGCAAGGCCGGCCTGCGCTGCGGGCGGGCGGTCGCCCTTGCGGCTCGCTGCGCGGGCCGGGACACCGCCTTATCGCCAGTGGGGCTCGAGCGGTCAGAGGGCAACCGGGGCTCACTCCCCCGCACCCCGCTCCAGCTCGGCGCCCAGTTCCTCGATCTCGCGCTTCAGCGCGTCGTATTCCGCGCGCTTCCTCGCCAGGAACCGCCGGGCGATCGCGCTCTTGGCGGCCATTCCGCCGGGGGTGAGGACGTAGGCGTAGCGGCGCTTGTCGGGGGACTGGCGGAAACGGTCGAGCTTGATGAAGCCGCGTTCGACCAGCCCCCGCAGCACGTAGTGCGTCGCGCCGAGGCTGATGCCGAGTTCGTTCGCCAGGTCGCGCTGCGAGAGGTGCGGGTCGCGCTCGATCAGGCGCATCACCTTGAACTGGGCTTCTTCGCGCGCCCGCTCGCGCTGGACGCTCACCGCAGGGCTTCCGCGATACGGCTACCGCACGGTGCCAGCCTGCAGGCCCACCGGGAAGATGAATGAAACACTTTACTGACGGCCAAGGGCGCCATCACGTTCAGGATTGAACGATACAGAGGCCGCGTTGCATTGCAACACGCATTTTGCATCTCTGGCGCGTTCCGGCGTCATTTTTAAGACTGCCCCCGTGCCGCCCCGTGCGAAGTCCAGCGGCGGCAGGCTCAATCCCGCGCGATCGCCAAAAGGCTCGAGGCGCTCGAGAGGCCGACCCCTCGCGAGCTCGGGCCGGAAATCGCAACACCGCGACCATGACCTGCGTATTTGCGGATTCGCGAATCGCCCTGACCCGATTCGCGTCTCCGATCCCGTTGAATTTGCAGAACCCTTTCCGGTTTCCCACCCCAATCTCGGCGGCGCGGAGGCGGAAAAGCGCCTGCGCGGCGGCCCCGATCGGCATCCGCTGCCTGCCCTGCGACCACCCGTTCCGATCATGCGCCAAGGCGTTTTGCATTCGCGAGAATCGCGGCGTTCGGGACGCGCCGTTCGCCACGCAAATCATTGTGATTCCTGCCTTTCGAGCGGCCAGGTTCCGCCCCATCCACTCGCTGCGCCGCAAAAAAAACCCGGCCCCCCTCAGGACTCTTACGTTGATCTTTGCGAAGCAATAAGGGACTATCCCTACGTCGCATCGAAAACCTGGGGGCATATGTCGATCTGGTTTCTCATCCAGACAAGGCCGAATGCCGATGCGATCGCTCGCCGCAATCTCGAGCGTCAGCGGTTCGTCACGTTCCAGCCATTGGAGCGTCGCACGCGCGTCCAGAAAGGGCGATTCGTCGCCGAACGCCGGCCGTTCTTTCCGGGCTACCTCTTCGCGACCTACCCCGAAGCCGCCGCGCCCTGGTCGGTGATCAATTCGACCTACGGGGTCGTGCGGCTCGTGTCGTTCGCCGGCAAGCCCGCGATCGTCCCGAAATCGGTGATCCGGGACCTGCGCGAAGCCTGCGACGAGGACGAGGTGATCGCCTTCGGCCAGGATCTCGCCGAAGGCACCGAGGTCGAGATCGCGAGCGGGTCCTTCGCGGGCCTCGTCGGCGAGGTCCTCTCGCTCAGCCCGAACAACCGCGTGCTCGTGCTGCTCGATTTCCTCGGCCGGCAGACGCGGGTGAACCTCCCGGCGGGCGCGGTGCGGCGGGCTCCGGGTTCCCGAACGGCGAAGGGAGCGGGTCGATGACCAAGCCGCGCTCCGGCATCCTCGCGGTGGATGCGCGCGGTACGCCGCAGGCCGAACGCGCCGAACCGGCCGGTTCGCCGGCGGAGGCCGGGGATCGCCGGCCCAAGCCCTATCCGGTCGAGGAGACGGAAAGCTCCAACCCTGATCGCCCCGGTTCCGCGCCCGGCGTGCGGCAGACGCAGGGGCAGGACCGGGACGGGCGCTGGGGCGGGGCCGCGATCGGCGAGGCCACCCTCCTGATCCGGCAGCTCGAGCTTCCGCTGCAACTCATCGGCGGGCTTCTTCCGACCATGGCGGTCTGGGCGGTGCAGGACCGGGTCCTGTTCACGGCCTTCTACAACGAGACGCTGGTCGCGCTCGCCGCCGCATCGGTCCTGAGCTGGTACGTGCTGTCGAAACTGCGCGAGCACGCCAAGGCGCGCCACCTGTCCTACATCCTGCCGGTCAATTTCCTGGTGTTCAGCGGGGCGCTCGGCGTGCTCGCGCTGCTGCGGCTGCCCTATTCCGCCTCGGTCTTCGCGACCGGAGCGGGCTGCACCATCCTTGCGAGTTTCCTGCTCGCGGTGCGAAGCCGCGGGCTGCTGCGGCCCCACCTGATCGTTCCCGGGGGCCGGGCGGCGGAAATCAACCTCACCGGCAATTACCTCCCCGCGCCCTCGGCCGCCGACCTCACCGGGCTGGTGCGCTCGGGCCGCCGGAACTGGGCGATCGTCGCCGACCTGCACTATTCTCACTCGCCCGGCTGGGAACGCTTGTTCGCCGAGGCCGCGCTGGCGGGCATTCCGGTCTACCACTTCCGCCAGATCGCCGAGATGCAGACCGGGCAGGTCAAGATCACCCACCTCAGCGAGAACGACCTCGGCTCGCTGATCCCGAACGTCTCCTACATGTCGATGAAGCGGCTGATCGACATCGTCGCCGCGCTGGTGCTGCTGCCGTTCTGCCTCGTCGGGTTCGCGCTGCTGGCGATCGTCATCAGGCTCGATTCGCCCGGCAAGGCCTTCTTCATCCAGGACCGGGTCGGCTTTCGCGGCCAGACCTTCCGCCTGTTCAAGTTCCGCACCATGCGCGAGCGCGACGTGAAGGCCGAATCGCAGGCCCGGCGCGAGGACGCCATGACCCGCAGCGACGACGACCGGATCACCCGCGTCGGAAGGTTCCTGCGCAAGACCCGGATCGACGAGCTGCCGCAGATCTTCAACATCCTCAAAGGCGACATGAGCTTCGTCGGCCCCCGGCCCGAGGCCAAGGCGCTGGCCGAATGGTACGAGGAGGAACTGCCCTTCTATTCCTATCGCCACATCGTGCGGCCCGGGATCACCGGCTGGGCGCAGGTCAACCAGGGCCACGTGACCGACGTGTCCGACATTCTTTCGAAGCTGCGCTACGATTTCTACTACATCCGCAACATCTCGCTGTGGCTGGACGTGCTCGTCGCGCTCAAGACGCTGCGGGTGATCGTCACCGGAATGGGCGCGAAGTGATGCCGCTTCGTCGCCTCGCCGCGCTGTCCGGCGCGCAACGCTCTCCGGCGGCACCGCAAAAGCATCCGCTCGCCCAGCCGGAATTCCGCCCGGGCCGCACCGCCGTCTTTCCCGCTCCCGTCTGCTGATCCTCCCGGCAAGGAGAAAGCGCATGCGCCTCGTCTTCATCAACCGCTTCTTTCATCCGGACGAGTCGGCGACCTCGCTGATGCTGACCGACCTGATCAACGGGCTGGCGCTGCAGAACCCCGACATGCACGTGATCACGGCGGGCGGTTCCTACACGCCGCAGTTCGAGGGCGAGGCGCCCGAGGGCCTGCCCGAGCGGCTGACCGTGACCCGCCTGCCCACGCTCCCGATTTCCAACGGTTCGCTGGTCGGGCGGCTGATCAGTTTCATGGTGTTCTACTACGCTCTGATCCTCGTCGGGCTGCGCGAGATCCGGCGCGGCGACGTCGTCGTGTGCCTGACCGATCCGCCGCTCGTCGGGATCTTCGCCGTTTCGGTCGCCCGGCTGAAGGGCGCGCAGGTGATCCACTGGGTGCAGGACATCTATCCCGAAACCGCGGTCCGGCTCGGCTTCGGTTCCTCGGGCAATCCGCTGCTGGTGCTGGCCTCGCGGCTGCGGGACTGGGCGTGGAAGCGGGCCGCCGTCAACGTCGTCATCGGGGAGCGGATGCAGGACATGCTGGTGTCGCGCGGGGTCGAGGCGGAGCAGGTGCAGGTCATCCAGAACTGGGCCGGCGAAGACGAGCTCGAACCGCTCGAAGCGAACGCGAACCCGCTGCGCGGCGAATGGGGGTTCGACGCGGAGACGATGGTGATCGGCTATTCGGGCAATCTCGGCCGGGCGCATGATGCCGATACCATGCTCGATGCGGGCAAGCTCCTCGCGCGCGAGAGCGATTCGCCGTTCCGCCTCCTCTTCATCGGCGGCGGGGTGAAGCACGCGGTGCTCGACAGCGCGGAATGCTCAGACCTTGCCGGCCTGATCGAACGGCGTTCCTATCGACCCCGGCGCGAGCTCGCCCTCAGCCTCAACGTGCCGGACGTCCACTGGCTGTCGCTCGAACCCGATCTGGAAGGGCTGATCGTGCCGAGCAAGTTCTATGGCGCGGCGGCCGTGGGCAAGCCGATCATCTTCATCGGCGACACGGATGGCGAGGTCGCGCGCCTGCTCGAGGACGCCGAGTGCGGTGCGAGCTTCGCCAAGGGCGATGCGCAGGGCGTGGCCGACTATCTCGCCTCGCTCGCCGCGAGCCCGGCACTCCGGCAGCGGCTCGGCGCGAACGCGCGGAGCTATTCGCTCGAGAAGCTGCCCCGGTCCGCGCGGCTGAGGGAATGGCGCTCCCTCGTCCGCGAGGTCGCGCTCCTCGGCGCCGCGGCAGGGCCCGATCGCGCTGCCACCGCGCAGGGCGGGCGCATCATCGGATACAACGACAATGACGGGGAAGTCCGGGGCCGCGCTTCCGAGACGCTCTGAGGCCGGTCGATCGGCGAAGCCCCCGGGCGCGCCGGCCTCGACAACCAACGCTATCCCGGTTCATCTGCGGGCGATCTTGCGCTTCCCGCCGCGCGCCCTTGCCCTTTCGCCGGACGGGTTCGCGGCGGACGGGTCCCATGCCGATCGCCGAGCGACATCCGGCTGAGGAAGACGCAGCCGAGCGCGAAGACGGTGCCGAGAGCCGCGGTGCGCAGCGGATAGTCCCAGCCCGAATGCGTCAGGATGACGCCGGTCGCGATCCACCCCGCCCAGGCGAAGGGCGACGCCTGCCCGCGCAGCAGCCGGGTGAGGCAATAGACCCACCATCCAAGAAACAGCGCGACGAGGACGACGCCCGCCGCGCCGAGTTCGAGCAGGAGTTCGAGATAGTCGTTATGTGCATGGTTGATGAACACGCGGGTCACGCGCTCCTCGTCCTCGTAGCGGCGATAGACGTCCTCGAACGTGCCGAGCCCCGATCCGACCGGAAAGAAATCCTGCGCCGCATCGAGCGTGTTCGCGTTCATCACGCCCCGGCCGGCCATCGACGTGTCCGCCTCCGAGCCGAAGACATTCTCGGTATCGCCGGTGAGCACGAGCGCCGCAGCGCTAGCCCCGAGAAGCGGCAGGGCGAGCAGCCAGGCGAGCCGCTGGCGGACGGGATAGACGATCAGGGCGCTTGCGAGCGCGACCGGTGCGACGAGGGCATAGCCCGTCAGCGAGCCGACGAGGCCGATGCCGATCACGACCAGCGCGAACAGCGCCCCTCCGAAGATGGTGAGTTCCATGCGTTGCGCGGGAAACCGCGAGCGCGCCTCGCGCACGAGCGCGGCGATGAAGGGAAGCGAGACGAGCAGGAGCGTCGCCATGTGATTGGCGTTGGCGAAGAAGCCGACCATGTATCCGCGGTTGGTGAAGCCGTAGAAATACCAGGGCGCTTCCCGCCCGCCCAGCACCTGCATGATGCCCACGACCAGCGCCAGCAGCGCGGTGGCCACGAGCGTCGCCGCGAGCGCCGTCGCCGGAACGCTTCGCACCGCGAGCAATCCGATCGCCATTCCGATGGCGGGCAGCAGCGCGGCGGCCGAGCGCAGGCTTTCGGGGAAGGACAGGGTGACAAACGCCGGATCGGGCTCGACGTCCAGCAGCGCGAGCTCGGCCGCGATGGCCGCGCGACCGGGAAGATCGGCCCAAGTTCCGACCGGCAGCACGATGAACTGGGCGGCGATGACCAGGATTCCCAAGGCTCCGAGGCCGAGGAGCAGGCGCGATGCGAGGCAGAGCCTCGCCCAATCGAGGGCGTAGAGCCCCCAGCCAAGAAAGCCGATGCCACCGACCTGCAGCGCGAGATTGACTTCCGCCCCTTCGCGGCTCGCCCCGCCCAGCATCAGGCAGGCAAGGAGGAAGGCCGCGAAAACTGCGCCGCGCACTGCATCGGTCACGCGCCGTCCCCCTCGATGGTGATCGATTCGATCGAGAATGCAGCGGCGCGCGGCGGGTCGCTCGCGCGGGCCCGCAGCTCGAGCGACTGCGCCCGGCAATCGGGCGAGACGGAGAACCGCGCCGCCATCGCGCCCGCCTCCCTCAACCGCGTGCGGACGATCTCCTCGCCGCCGAGGCATTGCACCCTCAACTCGATCGCCTCGCTCGGATCGAGAACCTCGGCCCGGAGACGATAACTGCCTGCGGGAAGGAGGAGGACCTGGCGCGCGAGTTCGGTGGTGCGGCGGCCATAGGCCTCGCCGGAAAGGCCGCTCGGCCCGAGCGCGGCATAGCCCTCAGGCCCGGAGCGCAGGCTCCAGCCGAAGGGTGGGGGGAGGTCGCCGCCGAATTCGGGGTCGGTGATCAGCCCCTCCTCGCCCGGCCGTCTGCCGACCAGTTCGGACCAGACGCGATAGGCGCCGGGATAGTCGCCCGCATCGATCAGGGGCCGGGTGATCGGGTCCACCGCGCGCGGATCGCCGCGCACGGCCTCGGCGGCCCGCGTCGTCCTGATCGCTTCGATGAGGGCGCCGGGATCCGGCTCCGCCCGGGCGAGCGCGGTCAGGACCATCAGCTTGGTCCGATCTTCCTCGATCGCCTCGAGCGCGACCGGGCCCGTTTCGGGGTGGCCGGAGAGGAGCACGAGCGTTTCCCGGGTCAGGGCCGCCTGTTCGGGCGCGAGGCGGAGAAGCGCCTCGAGGTCCTTCACCGCCCTATCGATATTGCCGGCCGCCATGTTGGCGTCGACCGCGAGGAAACGCGCTTCGAAGGACCGCGCGCTGCGCCTGCGGGCGATGTCGAGGAGCCGGGTCGCCTCCTCGTAGCGACCCTCGTCATAGCGCGTGAGCGCCGCGACGATGAACGGCTCTTCCTCGAGCGGGGCCTTGGCGAGAAGGCCATTCGCCGGTTCGAGCAGTTCGGAGGCCCGGCCGGTTCCGACCTCGCGCAGGCGCGTCATGAGGAGCCTCAACTCGCGCGAAGGATGGATCAAACGGCCATCTTCTGCCTGAAATCCGGCCGGTCCGCTGGCCGAGAAGGCATAGGCAACCCCCGCAAGGACGAGCAGGACACCAAGCACGGGAAGGAGCAAGGCGAGCCTGAGAAGCCTCGTCATTCAGAAATGCCCGGCGTTACGTCGCGCGGTCGGGAGCGGCCGCGATCGCGATCGTCGTGTCGTCGCCGCGCGAAGCACCGCCGTAGTAGCTTTGATAGCGGCCATAGCCGTAATCGATGACCCGCGCGGAAGCCTTGGTGAGCGACCCGCCGAGCAGATTGGCCCCCGCCATTCGCAGCTGCGACAGGGCGGCGCGCGCCAGGGCGGTCCGCGTCTTGCCGCTTTCGAGCGTGAAGAGCACGCCGTCGCTGCAAGAGGACAGCAGGACCGCATCGGCAAAGCGCGCGACCGGCGGGGCATCGATGATCACGTGATCGAACAGGCTCCGCGCGTTCGCAAGGATGGCATCGAGCCGGGCGGGAAGGATGATGTTCGCCGGGTTGGGCGGGATCGGCCCGCTCGGCAGCAGGAAGAGGTTGGGACTGGTCGTCTTGACCACGTGCTCGGTCAGGGACGTGTCGCTGGTGAGCAGGGTCGAAAGGCCGATGCGGTCGTCCTCGCTGACGACGAAGGAGGGTTTGCGCATGTCCGCGTCGATCAGGAGGACGCGTCTGCCGGTATCCGACAGCTGCACGCCGAGCGAATAGCTCGTGCTCGACTTGCCTTCCTCGGGGCGCGAGCTGGTGACGAGGAGGACCTGCGGAAATCCGCCCTCGCCCGACAGCTGCAACCCTGTCCGCAGGCTGGCATAGGCATCGTAGATGACCGAATACTGATCGCGCACCTCTTCGAGGAAATTCGCGTTCTTGGTGGCGAGGGGAATCGCGCCGAGCGCGGGAAGACCGAGCTTTTCGCGCAGGTCGTCCTTTGTCTTAACAGTATCGGTCAGGCGGTCGTAGAGCACGGCGAGACCGGCCCCCAGGAATAGGCCAAGGAGGGTGCCGAGGATGGTGTTGCGCAGGATGTTCGGTTCGAACGGGGTGCTCGGAGCCTGCGCCTGGTCGACCGTCGCCGCCTGGGCGGTCCCGATGCCTTCGACCACGCCGACTTCGTTGTAGCGTTCGAGCAGCGCATCATAGAGCGAGCGGTTCGTATCGAGTTCGCGCTGGAGAATGTTGTACTGGATCGCGTCCTCGCGCTCGGTGAGCGCGCTGCCGGTGAGCTGCGAGACCCGTTCGCTCAGCGCCTGTTCTTCGGCGAGCGCGGCGCGATATTCGGCTTCGAGCGTGCCGGTCGCGCGCGAATTCTCGGTCAGGATCTGCCGGTCGAGCTCCTCGATACGGGTCTTGAGCCGTGCCATCTCGGGGAAGGAATCCTGGAGATAGGTCGATTTTTCGCGATATTCCGCCTCGAGCACGGCCTTCTCCTGCCGGAGCGTTGCGGAATTCCCGCCGCCCGCTGCCAGAGCTGCCGCCTGGCGGTAGCGCTGCTCGGCCGTGATGCGCTTCTGCTGGGCCGCGGCGAGCGCGGAATTGAGCGTGCCGAGCGATTCCCCGGTGAGCGTGCTGCTCCCCGCGCCGCCTTCGCCTTCGCCGCTGCCGACGAGCACGATTCCGTTTTCCTTGGCATAGGCGACGAGCCGGCGTTCGGCATCGTTGATCTCCTCGCGGACGGTCCTGATCCGCTCCTCGAGGAACCTGCGCGCCGATGTCGTGGCTTCGTATTTCCGGTCGAGCGTGAGATCGATGAAGGACGTCGCGAACCCGTTGGCGAGCCTTGCCGCTTCGGCCGGATCATCGGACACGTAGCTCAATTCGATCAACCGGCTGTTGGGCGACGGGCTCACGGTGAGGCCCTCGGCGATCGACGCGGCGAGGCCCGCCACGCGTTGAGGATCGCGGGCGGCGGCGGCCTCGGCTCCCGATGTTTCGGCCGCGTCGAAGCGATTGGACTCGCCGACGAGGCCCAGATCCTGCACCACGCGTTCGGCGAGAGCCCTGCTGCGCAGGATGCCGATCTGCGTTTCCTGGAACTGGCTGTCGGTGGTGGGAACGACAAGACCCTCGCTCGCGTCACCGCCGTTGGAAAGGACCGGAACGCTGGGCGGGTTGAGCTCGATCGTCGCGGTCGCGCGATAGAGCGGGCTTTTCGAAAGCGAGTAGCCCAGGGCCGCGACCAGGCCGAGGAGCGCCGCCAGCAGGATCCACCACTTGCGTTCCCACAGGACGGTAAGGATGTCGCCGATCGAGAAATCGAATTCGTCCTCGTCGTCGATCATCTCGTCGGCGAGGTAGGGCGAGAGAGCGCCTTGCTGCCGTTCCACGAGTGCATCGCGCGGCGCGCGCGGGGGAAGCTGTTCTTGGCTGTTCACGAATTTTCCCGTCAGAACGGCCGGAAGATGCCGAAGGTCTGAACGCTCCGGAAGAGGTTATCCATGGTCTCCTTCCTCCGCGAACCCTCGACCACGATGATGTCGCCGCGAAAGATTTCCGGATCGGGTTCCTGCCCCTTGCGGATCGTCGTTAGATCGAACCCCGCGATCATCCGCTCGCCATCGATCTGACGGAAGACGAAGACACGCTTGGGGTTCGCCGTGTTGTCGAGACCACCGCCCACGGCCACGGCCTGGACGAGCGTCATGCTCCCGAAGTTCGGATAGACACCCGGACGCCGAACCGCCCCGTCGATGGTGATGTTGCTGCCCGTCGCGGACACGATCCCGACGGTCACGTCGGGATTCTTGAGGTATTCCGCGGAGAGCCGTTCCTTGAGACGCGCCTGCAGTTCGTCGGTCGTTTGGTTGACCGCCTCGACCGCCCCGATGAGCGGCAGATTGATCCGACCCGTGAGATCGACCTGGTATTCGCCCGAAAACTGTTCGACCTGGAAGACGTTGACCAGCACCTTGTCGAGCGGGGCGATCCGGTAGTCGGCGGCGACCATTTCGACGCTGACCGGGTCGGGCGCGACGAAACCCTCGGGGCTGTAGGCTACATCGTCGGAGCGACTCGTCGAGCAGCCGGAAGCCAGGACAAGCCCGCCAAGCAGAACCAAAGCCCTGACCATCACAGGCAATTCCAAGGGAGATTCATCTGGACCAGCCGATCCTTCTAGACGCCGTGTATCCGAACCCGATTTAGGTTCGGCCTTCCGGCATCGAATAACCGAAAGGCCCGAAAAAGCATAGGGTTATCTTAACGCGACGGTCGACAACCGCATGAACGGACCGATCGCGCCCCGATCAGGGGGAAGCGGGATCCAGACCGCCGCCACCATCGCCGTCATCGTCATCGGTCGCGATGATGATCGCGCCGGCAAGCGCCCCGAGCGCGAACAGCGACACGACGATCGCGCTGATACCGCCGGCAAGCTCGGAACCGTCGACGACCGGCTCGCGAGTCACGTCGAGCGAGGCCGAATTCGAAGCGCTCTTGCCGCACTTGCGGACCATCTTGTAACCGGATGCGCCCTTCACCTTCTCGAGGCTGGCCGCGCAGGTCGGCTGGCCGGCGAGCGGCGAGGGAGCCGCCTGTGCAGACAGGGGCAGAGGAGTCGTCGCGACGACGAGGCTCACCAGAGGGATCAGCGAAAGGCGCATTACGATTCTCCTTCGCAAGTGCGGTATCAAAGAATCGGGTCCAATTCCACCCCTAAATGCCGCGCGCAAAGCTCGGTTCGACCGCCTGCGCCGCGGGAATGAAGGAAACCAAGGACTTCCGGCAGGGTCGGCCGAAAAACAATTCGCCGCGGCCGCACCGGGACCGGATCGCTCGGGACCCATTTCACGGAAAAGCACCGGCAGGGGCAGGATCGGACAGGGCTGTCCACGGCGCGAGGTGGACTGCGGGCGCGGCCCGGCAAGCGTTGCGCGCAGGCGCGGCGGAAAACCCCCGAGATAATTTAAGGGAATATCGCGAAAACCACCTGCGCCGCACTGACGCCCAATTACGGTAAAAACGTAATTCGCATATTACTTAATTTTCGGATTTCAAATCAGTTACCGGATCAAGTTTTGACCCCTCTCGTCTTGGGGGTCGGCTTACCACCCGCTTCTATGCGCGATTCCGGATGGTCATGACTTGCCGATTTCAACCCTGCTCCACCGAAAAGCGCCTCCCGTCGCGAACAGGAGGTGTAGGTGGTCAAGTCCGGTCTGCGTCCGATCGTCGTTTCCCTGCTCGCCGGAGCGGCGGCGAGCACCCTGGCGGCATGCGGAGGTCATGTCGGCGGGTCGGTCGCTTCCACGCCGGTGGCGCTTCCGCCCGCTCCCGCACCTTCGCCCCCACCGTCGCCCACGCCTTCGCCGCCCTCCGCTCCGACCCCGACCCCGACACCCACGCCGGATCCATGCGCCTCGTCCTGCACGAGCGTCCCACCGCCGACCGGCTACGTCATCACGCCTTCCGATCTCCAGCCCCGGCGATCGGCGCAGGACGATGACGAATACCGGCGCAACTACACCGTCGGCGAATACATAAACGCCCTCTTCGCGCTCGATAACGATTGGGTCGGCCAGGGCGTGCTCGTCGGGGTGCTGGACGATGGCGTCCATGCGGTCGGCGATCTCGAGGGGAAGGTCCATGCCGGGCTGAGCCGCGATTTCGGCTATGTCGAGAAGAACGACATCCGGACCCTGCGAAGCGGCAACGACCGGTTCGGCGATGCCTCGTCGAGCCACGGGACGCCGGTCGCCGGCATCATCGCCGCGCGCGATGACGGCGAGGGCGTGCAGGGGCTCGCCCCGGGCGCGATGATCGTCTCGCTCCGCGTCGACAGCATGGTCGACGGCGAAAAGGTCTGGGGTACCGGGCGCGACCTTGCCCTGCGCCACGCCGCCGACAACCGCATCCCGCTCGTCAACAAGTCGCTCGCGCTGCGCCCCGGGACCTCGCCCTCGCGCAAGTTCATGGACGCCCTCGCCTATTACAACCGCCGCGCGCAGGGCCTCGTGGTCGCTGCGGCGGGCAATAACGGGCTCGACACCAGCGCGACCGCAGTCGAAGTCGATCCCCGCCATGCCGAAAGCTGGCTCTTCGTCGCCGGGCTCAAGTCCGATGGCCGCGATTTCGAGCTCGCCGATTACTCGAACCGCTGCGGCTCGATGATGAACCGCTGCGTCGTCGCCCCGACGCTCAGCCGCACGGTCGGCGCCAGCGGCAATCCCCAGACCTTCGGCGGCACGAGCTCGGCGGCGCCGGTCGTCACCTCGGTCGCGGCGATGATCCTGTCGAAATGGCCGCAGCTCACCGGCGTCGATGCAGGCAACATCATCCTCAATTCCGCCCGCGATCTCGGCGCGCCCGGCGTCGATCGGGTCTATGGCCACGGGCTCGTCGATGCCGAAGCCGCCCTGCGCCCGGTCAACCCGGTGCTGTCGAACAACGCGATGAGCGTTCCGCTGGAAGCCAATGCCATGGTGCTCGGCAACGCCTTCGGCGGGCTGACGGGTGCCTCTTTCGCGGACGCCTTCAGCGCAGTCACCGTGCTCGACCAGTATGGCCGCGATTACACCGGAAACCTCTCGTCGCTCGTCCTGCAGCCGGCGGCGGGTTCGGAGGGCGCGATGGACCGGCAGGTCGAAGCGCAGTTCAACGCGCGCTCCGCGGCCTTCGCCAGCCCGGCGGGTTCGGCCATAGTCGGGGTGACGGCGTTCGACACCGGCCTGCGCGATGCGGCCGGGGTTCCGGTGCTCGAAAACCGGCTGACCAATGCCGAGATCGCCTATCGCCTGAACGACGCCGTCACCCTGACCGGCGGATACAACAGGGCAGGCGACGTGACCGCGAACATCATGGGGCTCGCGCCGACCTCGGATGCGATGCCGGCCTATTCGCCGCTCGCGCGGACGAGCCTCGGCATCGCGCACAGGCTCGGCCGCGGGCGCCTTGCGCTCGCCGGATATCGCGGCGGGGAAGGCGGGATCGGGGCGCGCGGCGCCGTGCTGCAGTTCACGCAGGGCGCGCGTTCGCTCAAGCTCGGCCTTTTGCACGAGGACGGTGCGGTGTTCGGGACCCCCGTCGGCACGGGGATGATGCGCTTCGGCGACGGCGCGCGCACCTGGTTCGTCGAGGGTGCGAGCGGGTTCGACCTCGGGCAGTGGAGTTTCGAGGGATTCGCGAGCCTCGGGCGAACCCGCCTGCTGCTCGGCGGGGACACGCTGCTGACCGATGCCGATTCGATCACCACGGGGCGCTTCGGCCTGATCGCGAGCTACCCCGCGCTGCGCGGCCGCGTCAGCTTCGGCCTTGCCCAGCCGCTGGTCGTGCTCGCCGGCGATGCGACGGTCAGCGTGGGACGCGGTTATGACCTCGCCGCGCGCGCGCTCCTGCTGCAGGAGCGCAAGGTGAGCCTTGCGGGCGGGATCGCCCCGCAGTTCACGCTCGGATACGAACGCCGCGGCGATCGCTCGGACCTGCGATTCGCCCTGGCGCGCGATGGCGCGGGCCGCGACATCCGGGGGATCGCGAGCTGGCGGGTCCGTTTCGGAAGGTGAGCGCGGCCCCGGGCGCGCAGGGCACGCGTCAGAGGCGCACCCGCTCCTCGTTCTCGAGGAACCAGCGGTAGGTTTCTTCGACGCCCCGTTCGAGCGGGATCGTCGGCGTCCAGCCGAGGCCTTTCAGCTTGCTCACGTCCATGAGCTTTCGCATGGTGCCGTCGGGTTTCGAGGGATCGGTCGCGATCCGGCCGCCGAAGCCGGTCACGCGCGCGACCAGTTCGGCCAGCTCGAGGATCGAGATATCCTCGCCGCAGCCGACATTTATGTGGCTCAGCATCGGATCGGTGCTCGCCTCGTACCGATCGCGCGGCAGGTCGAGCACGAAGAGCGAGGCCGCCGCCATGTCGTCGACGTGCAGGAATTCGCGCCGCGGCGTGCCGGTGCCCCAGATCGTCACCTCGCCCCGGCCGTCCCGGGCGGCCTCGTGGAACCGGCGGATCAGCGCGGGAAGGACGTGGCTGTTCTGCGGGTGGAAATTGTCGCCCGGACCATAGAGATTGGTCGGCATGACCGAGCGGTAATCGGTCCCGTGCTGGCGGTTGTAGCTTTCGCACAGCTTGATCCCGGCGATCTTGGCGATGGCATAGGGCTCGTTCGTGGGTTCGAGCGGCCCGGTCAGCAGGGCCTCCTCGGCCATCGGCTGCGGCACCGCCTTGGGATAGATGCAGGACGACCCGAGAAAGAGGAGGCGCGTCACGCCGGCCTCGAACGCCTGGTGGATGACGTTCGCCTCCATCATCAGGTTGTCGTAGATGAAGTCCGCCGGATAGGTGTCGTTGGCGTGGATCCCGCCGACCCTCGCCGCAGCCAGGATCACGGCGTCGGGCCGTTCGGCCTGCATGAAGGCGCGCACCGCGGCCTGGTCGGTGAGGTCGAGCTCCGCGCGGGTCCGCGTGACGAGGTCGAGTTCATCGCCGCGCGCGCGCCAGGCCTCTAGCTGGCGCAAAATCGCGCCGCCCACCATGCCGCGATGGCCCGCGATATGGACTTTCATCGCTGCCCGCCCTCAGTTTTCGATGCTGACCGGAAGCGTGAAGCCGTTATCCTTGAGGAAGGCATGGCGCCGCGCTTCCACGAGGTCGGCCGCGACCATCTCCGCGCACATTTCGCGAGCGGTGATCTCCGGCTCCCAGCCCAGCAGCTCGCGCGCCTTGGCGGGATCGCCGAGCAGGGTTTCGACTTCGGCCGGGCGGAAATAGCGCGGGTCGATCCGCATGACGACATCGCCCACCTTGAGCGCGGGCGCCTTGTCCCCCGTGATCCCGGCGACCGTCGCGATCTCGTCCGTGCCCTCGCCCGAGAATTCGAGCTCCAGGCCGAGCTCCTCCGCCGACCAGCGGATGAATTCGCGCACCGAATATTGCTGTCCGGTCGCGATGACGAAATCCTCGGGCTTGTCCTGCTGCAGCATCATCCACTGCATCCGCACGTAGTCATGGGCATGGCCCCAGTCGCGCAGGGCGTCGATATTGCCCATGTAGAGGCACGGTTCGAGCCCCTGCGCGATGTTGGCGAGGCCGCGCGTGATCTTGCGCGTGACGAAGGTCTCCCCCCGGCGCGGGCTTTCGTGGTTGAACAGGATGCCGTTGCAGGCATAGATCCCGTAGGCTTCGCGGTAGTTCACGGTGATCCAGTAGGCATAGAGCTTCGCCACCGCGTAGGGCGAGCGCGGATGGAAGGGCGTCGTTTCCTTCTGCGGCACTTCCTGCACCAGGCCGTAGAGTTCGGAGGTCGAGGCCTGATAGTAGCGGGCCTTCTTCTCGAGATCGAGGAATCGGATCGCCTCGAGCAGGCGCAGCGCCCCGAGCGCGTCGACATCCGCGGTGTATTCGGGCGATTCGAAGCTGACCGCGACGTGAGACTGCGCGGCGAGGTTGTAGATCTCGTCCGGCTGCACCTCGTGGATGATGCGCGTGAGGTTCGAGCTGTCGGTGAGGTCGCCGTAGTGGAGCGTGAGCTTGGGATTGGGCTGGTGCGGGTCCTGGTAGATGTGATCGATGCGCTGCGTGTTGAACAGCGAGGCGCGCCGCTTGATCCCGTGGACCTCGTATCCCTTGGCCAGCAGGAATTCGGCGAGATAGGACCCGTCCTGCCCGGTGATCCCCGAAATCAAAGCGCGCTTGGTCATGAGAGAGGATTCCTGCTGCGATTTTTCGTCGTCTGGTGATCGGCGACGCCGTCGCCGCGGCCCGGCCGGGCGTCATGCCCGGCCCGGGTCGGCAGGCGTCGCCACGGGTTTGCCAGCACCGGGACCATTTGAACAGGAGATTTGGCTCGGTCGCGGCGGCTTTTCGGGCGCTGCCCCGCCCCCTGCGCCGCGACCGGGCCAGCCTTGCCGGCACGCCGCGCCGCATAGCTGCGCTTGGTTGTGCAGGTGCAAAAACTTGTTTGTCTCGCCTGCCGCGATGCCTAGGGAAACAGGCCATGACGATGACACTCACGCATCTCCAGCGACTCGAGGCCGAGAGCATCCATATCTTCCGCGAGGTCGTGGCCGAGGCGGAGAACCCGGTCATGCTCTATTCGGTCGGCAAGGACTCCTCGGTCATGCTGCACCTGGCGCGCAAGGCCTTCCATCCCTCGCCGCCGCCCTTCCCGATGCTGCACGTCGCGAGCGGGTGGGATTTCCGCGACCTTCTCGATCACCGCGACCGGACCGTGCGCGAATACGGGCTCGAACTCATCGTCGCGCAGAATGAAGACGCCGAGGCGCAGGGCATCAATCCCTTCGACACCGGCAGCGCGCTCTATTCGCAGGCGCAGCTGACCGAACCGCTCAAGCGCGCGCTGACGCAGCACGGCTTCGACGCGGCCTTCGGCGGCGGGCGGCGCGACGAGGAGAAGGCGCGGGCGAAGGAGCGCGTGTTCTCGTTCCGCAACGCGGCGCATCGCTGGGACCCCAAGAACCAGCGGCCCGAGCTGTGGAACCTCTACAATGCCAGGAAGAACAAGGGCGAAAGCATCCGCGTCTTCCCGATCTCGAACTGGACCGAGCTCGACATCTGGCAATACATCGCGCTCGAGAAGATCGACATCGTCCCGCTCTACCTCTCGAAGAAGCGCCCGACGGTCACGCGCGACGGGCTGATCCTCGTGGTCGACGACGACCGCTTCCGCTTCGAGGAGGGCGAGGAGGTGGTCGAACGCTCGGTCCGTTTCCGCACGCTCGGCTGCTACCCGCTCACCGGCGCGACGATCAGCGAGGCCACGACCATGAACGCGATCATCCAGGAAATGCTGCTCGCCACCGGTTCGGAAAGGCAGGGCCGCGCGATCGACAAGGGGCAGTCGGCCTCGATGGAAGACAAGAAGCAGGAGGGCTATTTCTGATGGAAGGGTCAAAGCCCGCCGCCCCGGCATCCGGCTTCGTCGCCGACGCGCTGATCGCCGAGGACATCGACGCCTATCTCCACCGGCACCAGCACAAGGAACTGCTGCGCTTCATCACCTGCGGCAGCGTCGACGATGGCAAGTCCACGCTGATCGGGCGCCTGCTCTACGATTCGAAGATGATCTTCGAGGACCAGCTCGCCGCGCTCGAAAGCGACAGCAAGCGGCACGGGACACAGGGGCAGGAGATCGACTTCGCGCTGCTGGTCGACGGGCTTTCGGCCGAGCGCGAACAGGGCATCACGATCGATGTCGCCTATCGATTCTTCGCGACGGAGAAACGCAAGTTCATCGTCGCCGACACGCCGGGGCACGAACAATACACCCGCAACATGGTGACCGGCGCCTCGACCGCCGACTGCGCGGTGATCCTGGTGGACGCGAGGAAGGGCGTGCTGCAGCAGACGCGGCGCCATTCCTACCTCGTCCACCTGCTCGGCATCCGTCACATCGTGCTGGCGGTGAACAAGATGGACCTCGTCGATCACGACCAGTCGACCTTCGAGCACATCGTCGCCGACTACCGCACCTTCGCGAAGGACGTGGGGATCGAAGGTTTCACCGCGATCCCGATCTCGGGCTTCAGGGGCGACAACATCACCACGGCGCCGTCCGGCAACACGCCGTGGTACGAAGGCCCCTCGCTGATCGAACATCTCGAAAGCGTCGAGGTCGCCGCCACCGCCGCGCAGGAACGGGCGTTCCGGATGCCGGTGCAATGGGTCAACCGCCCCGATCTCGACTTCCGCGGCTTTTCCGGCCTGATCGCAAGCGGCACGGTGCGCCCCGGCGACCCGGTGCGGATCGTGCCTGCGGGCAGGACCAGCAAGGTGAAGTCGATCACGACCTTCGACGGCGACCTCGACGTGGGCGTGGCGGGCCAGTCGGTCACGCTTGCATTGGAGGACGAGGTCGATTGCAGCCGCGGCGACGTGATCGCGGCCGCGGGCGATCCCCCGCAGGCCTCCGACCAGTTCCGCGCGACCCTGGTGTGGCTGTCGGAAGAAGAGCTGAAACCCGGGCGCGGCTACTGGCTCAAGCTCGGCACGCAGACGGTGACCGCAACCGTCCAGGCCCCTGAATACGAGATCGACGTGAACACGCTCGATCACCTCGCGGCCAAGACGCTGGAGCTGAATTCCATCGGCGTCGCCGATTTCTCGACCGACCGGCCGATCACCTTCGAGCCCTACGAGACGAGCCGACAATTGGGCGGCTTCATCCTGATCGACAAGTTCACCAATGCGACCGTGGGCGCGGGGATGATCCGCTATGCCCTGCGCCGCGCGCAGAACGTGCATTGGCAGCCGACCACGATCACCCGCGAAGACCACGCGGCGCTGAAGAACCAGGTTCCGCGCGTGCTGTGGTTCACCGGGCTTTCGGGTTCGGGCAAGAGCACGATCGCCAACGAGGTCGAAAAACGGCTCGCGGTGATGAACCGTCACACCTTCCTGCTCGACGGGGACAATGTGCGCCACGGTCTCAACCGCGATCTCGGCTTTACCGACAATGACCGGATCGAGAATATCCGCCGCGTGGGCGAGGTGGCGAAGCTGATGGCGGATGCGGGGCTGATCGTCCTCACCGCCTTCATCAGCCCCTTCCGGGCCGAACGGCGCATGGTTCGCGAGATGCTCGCGCAAGGCGAATTCATCGAGATCTTCGTCGACACCCCGCTCGAAGTTGCCGAACAGCGCGACGTGAAGGGCCTCTATGCCAAGGCGCGCAGCGGCAAGCTCAAGAACTTCACCGGGATCGACAGCCCCTATGAACCGCCGGAAAACCCGGAAATCACCGTCAACACGGTCGAAATGACGCCCGAGGAAGCGGCTCAGCACATCATCGAGGCGATCCTGCCGCTCAAGTGAGCGCGGGCGAGCGGGTACCATTGGGGGGCAGAATGACCGACGCCGAATTCGCCGCGCATCTCGCCGAGCTGGCGGGGCGCATCCTGATCGAGGTCCGCGCGAGCGGGATCTTCGAAGGCCCCGCGAACGGCAAGGCGCTCGGCAGGGCGGGCGATGCCACCGCGAACGAGTTCCTGTGCCACGCGATCCGCGCCGCGCGGCCTGACGACGGGCTGTTGTCCGAAGAGGAAAAGGACGGCACCGAAAGGCTTGCCAGGGAGCGCGTCTGGATCATCGATCCGGTCGACGGGACGCGCGAATACGGCGAGCAGCGCGCCGACTGGGCGGTCCATGTCGGGCTTGCCATCGGCGGCGAGGCGAAGGTCGGCGCGGTGGCTTTGCCGGGCTTCGATGGAGGGCTCGTCCTGCGTTCCGACCGGCCCGCACCGCTTGGCGACGCCGCCGCGCGCCCGCGCTTCCTCGTCAGCCGCACCCGCCCCGCACGCGAGGCCGAGGACGTCTGCACCGACATGGGCGGCGAGCTCGTGCCGATGGGCAGCGCCGGGGCAAAGGCGATGGCGGTGGTGCGCGGCGAGGCGGAGATCTACCTCCATTCGGGCGGGCAGTACGAATGGGACAGCTGCGCACCCGTGGCGGTTGCGGCGGCGCATGGCCTGCACTGTTCGCGCATCGACGGTTCGCCGATCCGCTACAACAACCGGGACACCTACCTCCCCGACCTCCTGATCTGCCGGCCCGAATACGCCGAAGAGGTGCTGCGCCGCGTCGCCGCGCTCGGCTAGCCGGCTAGCCGTCGCCCTCGGCGCCCGTATCGGCGGAGGAGCCGGGCACGGGTTCGTCGGGGACGAGGGTCACGGCGATCTCGACCCGCCGGTTGCGCGCGCGGCCTGCGGGATTGGGCGAGCCGTCGGGCAGGGCGTTGGGCGCGACCGGGTTCTGTTCTCCGAACGCGATCACCCTGATCCGCTCCGCGGCGATGCCCTCCTCGACCAGCCAGTCCTTCACCAGCGCGCCGCGCTTTTCCGATGCGCGCATGTTCCCTTCGTCGCTGCCCTGCGAATCGGTGTGCGCGCGCAGCACGATCGGCGCGCCGGTCGCGACCTGTTCGGATTCGAGCACCCGCTCGAGCGCGGCGACGGCATCGGCGTCAAGCTCGGTCGAGGCTTCGGGAAAGCCGATCACCACCTCGAGCGGTTCGAGCGACACTTCCGGCAGTTCGGGGGGCGCGATGCCGGGCCGCAGGATCGAGACGGAGCCGGGCTCCTCCTCGGTCTCGGCCTCCGTCTCGGCCTCCGTGTCGCTCGCCGGGTCTTCCCTCGCGGCGGGCTCGGGGGCTTCGCTTTCGTCCGCCCGGTCCTGGCACGCGGCGAGGCTCACGGCCAGTGCCAGCGGGGCCAGGTATTTCATCATCGTCATCGGGTCCTCATTCGGTGTCCATGGTTCCCATGCCGGTCAGCCCGGCTGCGGTTTTCCCTTCGGGTTCCGCGCGGCGTTGCGCTCGGCATTCTTGCGCCCGGCCTCCTTGCCCGCGCGCTTGGCGGCGCGTTCCTCGGGCGTCTTGATCTGCGGCGGCGAGAAGGAAATGATCGTGTCGCCCGCCCGCGGTTCGGGGCGGGCGGCGTGGGTGAAGAAGCGCAGGTTGCCCGCGGCGCGCACGAGCAGCAGCATATGCGCGCTATCGGGGAGTTTCTGCTGCGCGTCCTCGAAGGCGAAGGCGTCCGACAGCTTGGTCTTGCGGAACACCCAGCCCTGCTGCTGGCGTTCGTGCACGTCATCGACGCCGAAGCCGCTTTCGAACAGCGCGCGTCCGCGGATCGAGGGCGGGAGCGAATGGCGATCGCCGTCCGTCTCGCGCGAATCGCCGAGCTGGTAGACGCTGTCGCGCCCGATCTGGTGCGCGAATTCGTTGCAGACGAGCGCGTTGTAGGCCTCGTTCTCGGTCGCGGCGACGAGCACCTGGTAGGGAGAGAGGTCGAGATTGTGCTCGGTCGCCTCGTTCAGGATCTCGCCGTGGTAGAAGGGCATCCCCTCGCGCCGCGCCGCGCCCAGGCGCTGCCAGCTCGAATCGACGATCATGATCGGGGTCTTGAGCGCCTGCATCTCCTTGGCGAGCGCGATCGTCCACGGGGTCGAGCCGACGATCAACAGGCCGGGGCGCGACGTGCCCTTGAGGCCGAGCCAGCGCGCGACGATGTCGATCGTGAAACCGTGCGCCACGACGGTTGCGAAGACGACCGCGAAGCTGAGCGCGGTCAGCACCTGCCCGTCGGAATAGCCCAGATCTTCGAGGCGCAGCGCGAACAGGCCTGAAATCGCGACCAGCACGATCCCGCGCGGGGCGATCCAGGCGACGAACAGGCGTTCGTTCCAGGGCACGCGCGAACCTAGCAGGCTCACCAGCACGGTGATCGGGCGGACCACGAACAGCAGCGCCAGCACGAACAGCAGGAAGCGCAGGCCGACCGGCTCGCGCGGGTCGAGATAGGCGAGGTCCTCCACGGTCAGGCTCGCCGAAAGGATGACGAAGATGCCCGAGACGAGCAGGACCGCGACGTTTTCCTTGAACGGGTGGATCGAACGCAGGCTCGTGAAATTCGTGTTGGCGAGGGTCACGCCCATCACCGTCACCGCGACGAGCCCCGATTCGTGTTCGATCTGGTTGGTGAGGACGAAGACCCCGATCACGGTCGAGAACAGGACGGGGACCTTGAGATATTCGGGAATGCCCCCGCGCGGGAACACGAAGGCGACCGCACGCGCCGCGGCGTAGCCGAGGAGGCCCGAAAGGATCGCGGCGATGATGAGCGGGGGGACCACGTCCACGAGGGTCGCGTCGGGGGCATCGACGAGGCGGCGGAAATATTCATAGGCGATCAGCGCGCACAGCGCCCCGATGGGGTCGTTGACGATGCCTTCCCACTTGAGGATGTTGCTCGGCCGCGTGCTCACGGTCGCCTGCCGCAGCAGCGGGATGACGACGGTCGGCCCCGTGACGATGAGGATGCCGCCGAACAGCACCGCGACCGGCCAGGCCAGCCCTGCGATCTCGCTCGCCACGAAGGCGCTGAGCGCCCAGCCGACCGCGACGCCGATGGTGGCGAGCCGCCAGACCGCGCTGCCCATGTCGCGCAATTCCCTGAGGTCGAGGCTGAGCCCGCCCTCGAACAGGATGAGCGCGACGCCGATGCCGATCGCCGGGTCGAGCAGGTCGCCGAAGGCCGCTTCGGGATCGATCAGCCGATAGCCCAGTTCGCCCGCGACCGGCCCCGCGAGAAAGCCTGCGGCGAGCATCAGCACGATCGCCGGCAGGCCCGTGCGCCACGCGAGCCATTGCGCCCCGATGCCGAGAATGCCGATCGTGGCGATGACGAGTGCTTGCGATTCCATGCCGGCTGCCGGGCTCCTCCCGCCTGATCAATGCCCCCGGCACATGCGCGTTCCGCAGGTCCGGGCGGTCGTGGTCCGTGCGCGGGAGCCTATTCGCCCTCGAATTCCATCAGCGTGCGGACATCGACCCCCGCCTCGCGCAGCCGCCGTGCCCCGCCGAGGTCGGGCAGGTCGATCACGAACAGCGCCTGTTCGACCACCGCGCCCGCGCGCCGGAGCAGTTCGACCGCGGCAAGCGCGGTGCCGCCCGTCGCGATGAGATCGTCGACGATCGACACCTTCTGTCCCGGCCGGACCGCGCCCGGGTCGATCTCCAGCCGGTCCTTGCCGTATTCGAGATCATATTCGACCCCGATCGTCTCGACCGGGAGCTTGCCGGGCTTCCGCACCGGGATGAAGCCGGTGCCGAGCGCGACCGAAACCGCCGCGCCGAAGATGAAGCCGCGCGCCTCCATGCCCGCGATGTCCTCTGCCCCGCCGTCCTTCGCCATGTCCGCGAGATGGTGGACGCTGGAGGCGAGCGCGCGCGGATGGCCGATCACCGTGGTGATGTCGCGGAACTGGATGCCGGGGACGGGAAAGTCGGGCACGGTGCGGACCAGCGCCTTGATCGCGTCCGGTGAAAGCCGATCGTCGGTCATCGTTTGCGCCATCGCCTCGCGTCCCCTGGTCTTGCGGCCGTGCCAGCGCAAACTGGCGTCGGCCCCCGGTGCGGGCCTAGAAAGCACGGCGCCCCATCATCCGCAAGGGAGGATGGGGCGCCATCGTGTCGTCCGCGTGTCGGGCGCGTGTCGCCCGCGCGCAAGAGCGCGTAAGGCCTACTTCTTCTTCGGCTTCATCCCGGCCCAGACCTGCTTGTAGGACAGGAAGGCCAGCGCCGTCATGAACAGGAGGAACCCGATCACGACCCAGCCGGTCTGCTTGCGCTGGATCATCTTGGGCTCCGCCGTCCAGGCGAGGAACGCGGTCACGTCGGCCGAGATCTGTTCGGCGCTCGCCTCGGTCCCGTCGGGATAGGTCACCAGCCCGTCGTAGATCTGCTGCGGCATGGCGAGGTTGATGCTCGGGAAATAGACGTTGAAATAGAGGCCCGAGGGCGTTTCGAAACCGGTCTTCTCGACGAGTTCGGGATCGGGCTCGACGTAGCCGAGATTGAGCGAATAGATGTAGTGCACCCCGTCCGGACGCGCCTTCGTGATCAGCGAAAGGTCGGGGGGATAGGCGTTGTTGTTCGCCAGGCGCGCCGCGGTCTCGTTGGGATAGGGCAGCGGGAAATGGTCGGTCGGCTCGGCCGGGCGCATGATTTCCTCGCCCGTCTGCGGATCGATCCCGGGAACCTGCCAGCTCGCCGCCTCGGCGCGCACTTCCTCTTCGGAAAAGCCGATGTCCTCGAGGTTGCGGAAGGCGACGTAGCGCAGCGAATGGCAGCTCGAACAGACCTGCTTGTAGACCGAATAGCCGCGCTGCAGCTGAGCATAGTCCCATTGGCCGAGCGGCCCTTCGAAGGAGAACCCGCCCGCGGGGGCGATGTTGTCTTCCTTGAAGGCGTAATAGTCCGGCTTTTCCGGCGCGGAGTAGTTGATGACACCGGGCAGCAGCGACCACAGGACGAGGATGCCCGTGATCACCAGGCCGACGATGATGCCTGCGAGGCGGATGGTCATGACCGAACTCTTTCTCGTAATCGGGTCGAGTTGAGGAAGGGAGCGAGGGGCCGGGCGGCCCCTCGCCTCATTCTGCGGGTGCGAGCGAGCCGTCGGCTTCGCTGCCGGGCAGGGGCTTGACCACCTTGCCGGGATTGTCCCCGCCGCCTTCGGTGCTTCCCGGCTTGTCCGAGCCGAGCACCGCCTCGGTGATCGAGAAGGGCAGCGGCTTGGGCACTTCGATCTGGCTCACGATCGGCAGGATCACGAGGAAGTGCAGGAAGTAATAGGCAGTGGCGATCTGGCTCAGGATGACCCACGGTTCCTCCGCCGGCGACCCGCCGCAGATCGTCAGCAGGATCATGCAGGGGATGAGGCCGAACCAGAAGAACTTCTTGAACAGCGGGCGATAGCTCCCCGAACGGATCGGGCTCTTGTCGAGCCAGGGCAGGAAGAACCACACCAGGATCGAGCCGAACATCGCGATCACGCCGAGGAGCTTGGCCGGGACCAGCGTGAAGCCGAAGATCGCGAGGTCGCCGGTGAAGGCGCGCAGGATCGCGTAGAACGGCAGGAAGTACCATTCGGGAACGATGTGCGCCGGAGTCGAGAGCGGGTTCGCCTCGATGTAGTTGTCCGGGTGGCCCAGCACGTTCGGCAGGAAGAACACGAACAGCGCGAAGAGGATCAGGAAGACGCCGAGCCCGAAGCCGTCCTTCGCCGTGTAGTACGGGTGGAACGGCACGGTGTCGCTTTCCTGCTTCACCTCTACGCCGGTCGGGTTCGACGAACCCGGGATGTGCAGCGCCCAGATGTGCAGGATCACGACGCCCGCGATCACGAAGGGCAGCAGGAAGTGCAGCGAGAAGAAGCGGCTCAGCGTCGCGTCGTTCGGGGCATAGCCGCCCACCAGCCAGACCTGCAGCGGCTCGCCGATCAGCGGGATCGCGCCGAACAGGCCGGTGATGACCTTGGCGCCCCAGAAGCTCATCTGGCCCCAGGGCAGCACGTAGCCCATGAAGGCGGTCGCCATCATGAGGAGGAAGATGACCACGCCGAGCAGCCAGATCATCTCGCGCGGGGCCTTGTAGGAGGAATAATAGAGGCCGCGGAAGATGTGCAGGTAGATGACGATGAAGAAGAAGCTCGCCCCGTTGGCGTGGGCATAGCGCAGCGCCCAGCCCCAGTTCACGTTGCGCATGATGTGTTCGACCGAGGCGAAGGCCACGCCGACATCGGATTCGTACTGCATCGCGAGCACGACCCCGGTCACGATCTGCAGCATGAGACAGAAGCCCGCCAGCACGCCGAAGTTCCACATGTAGTTGAGATTGCGCGGAACAGGGTACCCGCCGCCGATCGCATTGTAGACCAGCCGCGGCACCGGCAATTTCTCGTCGATCCACTTGGTGAAAGCGGATTTCGGTTCGTATTGTTTTGCCCAGGCGAAGCTCATGGCGCTCTTCTCGATGTTACTGCGTTGCTAGTCTGGTCGATTGTCGTTCTTGGCGACGCTGCCCTAACGACGAAGGCAGGCCGCAGTCCAGATACGGAAGATCAGCCGACACGGATGGTCGTGTCGGAGGTGAATTGGTATTCCGGCACGACCAGATTGGTCGGGGCGGGGCCTTTGCGCGTTCTTCCGGCGGTGTCGTAATGCGAACCGTGGCAGGGGCAGAAATAGCCCCCGTATTCGCCCTTCTCCTCGCCCGAGGCGGCGCCCAGCGGCACGCAGCCGAGATGGGTGCACACGCCCAGGGTGACGAGATATTCCTTCTTGCCTTCCTTGGTCCGGTCGGCGAGCGTTTCCGGATCGCGCAGGGTCGAAACGTCGACGGCCTCGGCCTCGGCGATTTCTTCCTGCGTCAGGCGGCGCACGAACAGCGGCTGCGAACGGAAGGTGTCCTTGATCGCCATGCCCGGCTCGAGCGCGGCGAGATCGACATCGGTGGTCGACGCGGCAAGGACATCGGCCGAAGGCGCCATCTGGCTCACCAGCGGATAGATCGCGCCGACAGCGGCCACGCCCCCCGCGCTCAGCGCGGCGATGTGGATCCAGTCGCGGCGGCGAACGCCTTCCTCGTCAAGCAGGTTGGGATCCGCCATCGCGGTTCCACCAGTGTCAGCACCAGAATTGGCCATCTCTTCCTACCTTGCCTTAAGCTCTGTCTCGTCAATCTGACCGGACCTGGCGGCGGGATGCCGCCTGGCCCACGTCGGTCATGAAACTTGCGTCTCGCCGACTCGGCCCGCGGGCGGGCTGCCGATCTGCTCTCAAGATGTTTCCCGGTCCCGCCCGGCAAGCACGACACACCGTGCCTCAAAGTAGACGGAGCCGCGCCCTTACCCACAAAGGGCGAGGAATCCAACACTGTTTTGAGCACTCTTCGTTCGGACTGCTGCAAGCCCGGGCTGGCGCCCGTCAGGGCAGCGCGATCAGACTGATCTGGCGCCCGTAGGCCGGCGAGCCGTGCAAGGAGGCCCTTCTGTAGGAGTAGTAACGCTGCCTATGTGAGAATGTATCCCCGCCAACATAATTTATTTTTTGCACGCCCGCTTGCGTGAGTTGTGCGGCGACATGGCCGCGCAGGTCGAACTGCCAGCGCGCCCTGCCCTCTCGTGGCGGCGCGGGGACGAAATGGCGCTCGTCGGCGGGGGAGAAATGGGTGCGGAAGGCCGCGTCGACCTCATAGCTTTCCTGCGCGATGGTCGGACCGATCGCGGCGGCCACTCTCGCCCGGTCGCCGCCGAGAGCCTCCATCGCCGCAAGCGTGTTCTCGATCACCCCGCCCTGCGCACCGCGCCAGCCGGCATGGGCCGCGCCGATCACGCGCGCCTCGGCGTCGGCCAGCAGGACCGGGGCGCAGTCGGCAGTGACGATGCCGAGCGCAAGGCAGGGCCGGTCGGTCACCACCGCGTCCGCGACCGGGCGGCCCTCGGGGGCATCCTCCCACGCCTCGCCAACCGTCACGACATCGGGCGAATGGACCTGGTGCGGCGCGACGAGCCTTGCGGCCGGCAGGATCGCTTCGGCCGCCGCCGCCCTGAGCGCGGCGATCGCACCCGCCCCGCCCGGCCCGCCATACCCGAACTGGTGCGCGCCCCCAGTGCTGCCGAAGAAGCCGTGCGGTATTCCTTCCAGCGCCTCGGCCCGTTCGATCGCGAAGGGCTCCACCCCTAATCCCCGAGGCTGCGCGTGACCTGTTCGTAGGTGTCGCGCGAGAGATTGCCGGCGGCAAGGATGCGTTCGAGTTCGCCCTTCATCAGCGCGGCGCGCCCCGGCTCGATCCGGCGCCAGCGGCCCAGCGGCGAGACGAAGCGAGCCGCGGTCTGGGGGTTCGCCCTGTCGACTTCGAGGATGACGTCGGCGATCATGCGGTAGCCTTCCCCGCCGGCATCGTGGAAGCCCTTGGGATTGCCCGCGAAGGCCATGTAGAGCGAGCGCAGGCGATTGGGATTCCTCAGCGTGAAGTCGGGATGCCTCGCCAGTGCCTGGACCTGCGCGATCACGTCGGGATGGAGCGACAGCGCCTGCAGGGTGAACCACTTGTCGATCACCAGCGCGTTGCCGCGATAGCGTTCGTAGAAGGCGGCGAGCCGCTGCTCGCGCGCCGGGTGGTCGAGCCCGGCGAGCACCATCAGCGCGCCCTGCCGGTCGGTCATGTTGTCGGCGGCATCGTATTGCGCGGCGGCGAGGTCGGCCGCGCTCGCCGGGTCTGCGGCGGCGAGGAGAACGAGCGCCTGCGTCTTGACCTTGCGCGCCCCGCGCCCCGCCGGATCGTCGAACGCGATGGCGCTCGCGCGTTCGTAACAGGCCGAAAGCTCGCCCGCGAGTTCGCTGCCGAGCGCCGCCTTCAGCGCCTCGCGCTCGCGGTGGATCGCGCCGGGATCGGCCTTGCGCCCGGACTTCGCCCCCGAATCGGCCATGGCCTCGAACAGGTAGGCCTCGCTCGGCAGCAGCATCAGCTCCCCGCGCATCGCGTCGTCGAGCTCGCCGTCGGTCAGCACCGCGCGCATCGCCGCCACGATCGCCGCGCGCCCCTCGGCGGCGGCGGCGGCGGACAATTCCCCGCTCGCCGCGCCGACGAGATGCGAGAGCGCCAGCTCCTGCATCGCCTCGGTCCGGGCGAAGGGATCATCGTCGCGCGCGGCGAGGAAGACGAGGTCTTCGTGCGCGAGTTCCCGCTCGATGATGACCGGGGCGGAAAAGCCGCGATTGATCGAGACGACCGGACCGGGTCCGGCGAGCGGCAGGTCGAAGCTCCGCTCCGCCTCGTCGAGCACGACCAGCCGTTCCTCGCCCAGCGCGCCGCCATCGGGGGCATTGCCGCGCGAATGGACCGCGACGCGCAGCGGGATCGGCATGGGCTGCTTGTCCGGCTGGCCCGGGGTCGCGGGGACCGTCTGCGAGAGGGTCAGCGTGAGCGTGTCGCCGCTCACCCGGGAGCGGACCTTCACCCGCGGCGTGCCGGCCTGCGAATACCACAGGCGGAACCGTTCCAGGTCGAGCCCGGCGCCTTCCTCGATCGCGCGGACGAAATCCTCGCAGGTAGCCGCCTCGCCGTCATGGCGGTCGAAATAGAGGTCGGTCCCGGCGCGGAACCGCCCCGCGCCTGCCATGGTCCGCATCATGCGGATCACCTCGGCCCCCTTGTTGTAGACGGTCGCGGTGTAAAAGTTGCTGATCTCGCGGTAGGAATCGGGCCGGATCGGATGGGCGAGCGGACCCGCATCTTCGGGGAATTGCGCCGCGCGCAGGATGCGGACATCCTCGATCCGCTTGACCGCCTCGCCCCGCATGTCCTGCGAGAAGAGCTGGTCGCGCAGCACGGTGAAGCCTTCCTTGAGCGAAAGCTGGAACCAGTCGCGGCAGGTCACGCGGTTGCCCGACCAGTTGTGGAAATATTCGTGCGCGATCACGCCTTCGACCGCGTCGAAATCGGCATCGGTCGCGGTGTCGGGGTCGGCCAGCACGTATTTCGTGTTGAAGACGTTGAGGCCCTTGTTCTCCATCGCCCCCATGTTGAAGTCGCTCACGGCGACGATGTTGTAGAGATCGAGGTCGTATTCGCGCCCGAAGGTTTCCTCGTCCCATTTCATCGAGCGATGCAGCGATTCGAGCGCGTGATCGGTCAGCGCGAGGTCTTCGGGCCGGACCCAGATGTTGCATTCGACCCTGCGGCCAGAGCGGGTGACGAAGGGCTTCGAATTGGCGACGAGATCGCCCGCCACGAGCGCGAAGAGATAGGAGGGCTTGGGCCAGGGATCGTGCCATTCGGCCCAGTGCGTACCGTCGCCGTTCTCGCCCTCGCCGGTGCGGTTGCCGTTGGCGAGCAGGATCGGGAAGGCGTCCTTCGGCCCTTCCATCCGCACGGTGTAGGTGGACAGCACGTCGGGCCGGTCGGGGAAGAAGGTGATGCGGCGGAAACCTTCGGCCTCGCACTGGGTGCACAGCATCCCGCCCGAGGCGTAGAGGCCCATCAGCTGCGTGTTGGCGGAAGGGTCGATCTCGGTGACGATCTCGACCTCGTGCCCCTCGCCCGGAAGCGTCAGGACCAGGTCGGGGCCGTCCATGCGGTAATCGGCGACCTGCACCCCGTCGATCGCGACCCGCAGCGGGGTCAGTCCGTCGCCGTCGAGGCGCAGGTCCTGCGTCTGCTCGTCCGAGGCCGGGTTGCGCTCCACCCTGAGGGTCGCCGTCACGCGGGTCCTGTCGAGGCCGAGCCGGAACGCGAGCCGGGTCTCGGGGACCGCCCAGGGGAAGGGCCGGTAATCCTCGCGCCGGATGATCGGCGGCTCCTTCGGGGGCGGCGCCGCATCGGCGGTCGAGGTGTTGCCTTCGGGGTTCGTCGGGGTCCTGGCTGCATCCATGCCCTGCGATTTAGATTGATTCGCGCCCGCGTCCAACCGCATGGAGCAGGCCATGTCGCATTTGTTGATCTTCGGACTCGGATACACGGCGCAGCGGATCGCGGCGCGGCTGCGCGAAAACGGCTGGCAGGTGCGCGCGACGGGCAGCGCCGGCGACCTCGATTTCGGCGATCGCGAAGCGGTGCTCTCGGCGCTGGACGGGGCGAGCCACGTCCTCTCCTCGGTCCCGCCGGATCGCACTGCCGGAACCGACCCGGTGCTCGAGGCCTATGGCGCGGCGCTGGCGGGCAGGCCGCTGTTCTACCTTTCCTCGACCGGCGTCTATGGCGACCGGCAGGGCGCATGGGTGGACGAGGCGACTCCGACCATCGCCGAAGGCGGCGAGGGCCGCCGCAACGCCCGGGCCGAGGCGGACCTCGCGTGGCTCGACCTCGGCGCGCGGGTGTTCCGCCTGCCCGGCATATATGGCCCGGGGCGCAGCGCATTGGACCGGGTGCGCGAGGGGAAGGCGCGGCGCATCGACCTGCCCGGGCAGGTCTTCAGCCGCATCCATGTCGACGACATCGCCGGCGCGGTGGTCGCGGCGCTGCTGCGGGACGCGCCGCCCGGGGCCTACAATATCGGCGACGACCTTCCCGCGAGCGGCAATGAAGTGACCGAGCACGCCTGCCGCCTGCTCGGCGTGCAGCCCCCGCCGCTCGAAAGTCTCGAGGAAGCCGCCCTTTCCCAGATGGCCCGCGGTTTCTACATGGAGAACCGCCGGGTCGCGAACGGCAAGGCGAAGCGGGTGCTGGGCTGGACTCCGCGCTTTCCCACCTATGTCGAAGGGCTGGAAAGCCTGTCCTAGCCCCGGGCCAGCGCTTACCGAGCCTCCTATGTCCTCAAGCGGGCCGTTTCCTCGACCTGGATCGCCTTCTGCCGCCGCGCCTTCAGCGCGATCACCATGCCGAGCACCGCCAGCGCCATCCCCACCGCGGTGAGCAGGGTCCAGCGATAATCCTCGAACAGGGTCGAGAGCGCCATCGCCACCGCGATCGTCAGGATCGAGTTATAGGCCGTGCGCCCTGCCCCGATCTCCCGCACGAGGTTGTAATGCAGCGGAAAGGTCACGACCGATCCGATCAGCGCGAGATAGGCGATGCCCGCCCAGTAGGTCGGCTTTGCCGGGAAAGGCGGCGGGCCGGCGGTGGCGAGGGCATAACCGAGGTCGAACACGGTGCCATACAGCATCGCCCAGGCGAGCAGGCTCACCATCGGCACTGCACGCCCGGTCGGATTGGCCTGGATCACGTTCGCGACCGAGGCAGCGAGGATGCCGAGCAGGGCAAGCGCGATGCCGAGCAGCACGTTGCCGCCGACGACGCCCGCATCGGGGTTCGCCCGCCATTCGTGGACCAGCAGGAAGGAAACGCCGACGATCGCCACCGCGCTGCCGACGATGAACCCGCCCTGCACCCGCTCGCCCAGAAATGCCCTTGCGAACAGGGCATTGGGCACCATCAGCAGCGCGAACATCATCGCCACGATCCCGGAGGTGACGTAAAGCTCGGCGTGATAGACGAACAGGAAATTGCCCGAGAACTGGAACAGCCCGACCAGCACCGCCAGCCGCTGTTCCGGCCCCGTCAGGCGCAGCCGCCGCTTCATCACCAGCGCGACGCAGAACAGCGCCGGCGTGGCGAGCGCGAAGCGGTAGAACACGCTCCACGCCGCGGGCACGCCGTCGATCTGCCCGGTGATGACGAACCAGGTCGAACCCCAGATCGTGCCGGTCAGGACGAAGGGGAGGATGACCCTCCACCTCAGCATGTCGGTCGTGCCGGCGCTCACAGCGAGGCGATCGCCCGGCCGAGCTCGATTGCATCCTCCTGCGCCGTGTTCCAGGCGGTGACGAAGCGCGCGGCCCCGGCGCCCCAGTCGTAGAAGGCGAACCCCTGCTCCCGCAGCGCCGCGCGCTCCTTGGGGGAAAGCCGCACGAACAGCTCGTTCGCCTCGACCGCGTGCATCAGCCGGTCGCCGCAGCCGCTCGCCACTTCCTGCGCCGCCGCATTGGCGTGGGCGGCATTGGCGAGCCACAGGTCGTCCTCCAGCATCGCCAGCACTTGCGCGGCGAGATAGCGGCCCTTGCACTGGAGGTGCCCGGCGCGCTTGCGGCGATAGCGGACCTCGGCCGCCTTGTCGGGATCGAACAGGACCACCGCCTCGGCGCCCATGCCGCCGTTCTTGATGAAGCCGAAGGCGAGGCTGTCGACCGGGCCGCTGGCCGCACGCGCCGCCTCGCCCGCATCCTCCGACAGGCCCGCGGCGGCATTGGCGAAGCGCGCCCCGTCCATGTGGAGCCCGAGCCCGCGCGTCGCGGCGAACTTGCCCAGCGCCTCGAGCTCGGGCAGGGCATAGGCGCGGCCATATTCGCTCGCCTGCGTGATCGAAATGGCGTGCGGCTGGACCTGGTGGACATCGTCGCGGATCGGGTCGATCGCGGCCGCGATCCCCTCCGGCGTCAGCAGCGCGCCTTCGCCCGGGACCAGGATCAGCTTCGCCCCATGCAGGAAGAAGCCGGGCGCGCCGCCCTCGTCGACCTCGATGTGCGCCTCCTCGTGGCACACCACCGCACCGTGGGGCGCGCACATGGTCCCGAGCGCGAGGCAGTTCGCCGCCGTGCCCGTCGCCACCCAGAGCCCCGCACACTCACGCCCGAACAGGTCGGTGAAGCGTGCGTCGAGTTCGGCCGAGAGCGCGTCGCCATCATACGGATTGTCGGGGCTGTCGGCCGCGCGCATCGCCTCCCACACCTTCGGGTGGACGGCGGCGGCGTTGTCGGAGAGAAAGGGTTTCGCGCTGGACATCGAGGAACGCCTCTAGCCGCCATGGCGTTGATGGCAAGGAGGAGCATCACCCATGACCGAACCGCACACCGAAGGCGAGCCGACCATCACCCATCATGTCCAGGGCCAGGGCGGGCGCTATGTCGCCGAATTGCCGGGCGAGGTCGACCAGGGCTTCCTCGAATGGCAGCCGGGCGATGCCGACGACGTGCGCGTCGCGCGCACCACGGTCGTCCCCCGCGCGATCGGCGGGCGCGGCGTCGCCGCGCGGCTGACCGAACGCATGGTCGAGGACGCCCGGCGCGAAGGCTTCCGGATCGATCCCGCCTGCTCCTATGTCGCAAGGAAATTCGACGAGAACCCCGACTGGAGCGACCTCAGGGCCTAGGCGCGGCCATCGTCCAGCCGCGAGAAATCGGTCGCGGCGATCGTCTCGATCACCTTTGCGCGCAACTCGCGCGCGCGTTCGAGCGGCACGCCGGGGATAGAGAATTCGCCGCCTGCCAGCCCCAGGTGCACGGTCGCATAGCCGCGGTGCCGTGCGATCGGACCCTGTGCGATCTCGACCGAGTGCAGCTTCAGACGGGTCGCGACCTGCATCCGTGGCGACAGGATCCCGCTCACCCCCATGATCTGCGCGTCGTCGAGGGCGTGCCGCTTGAACCGCCAGGCGAGCGCCTGCAGGCCAGCGTTGACCACGCCCAGCAGCAACGGCCCGCCCACCGCGAGCGAGGTCCATTCGGGCGCCCGGATCGAGGTCGCGATCCCGGCGATGATCGCGACGATGAAGAAGACGAGCGAATTGAGGATCATCGCATCGGTGCGGTAGGCTAGGGTCGCGCGATGCCAGTCCTCGTCCGCACCCGGCAGGCGGAAGCCCGCGGCCCTGGCGATCGGCTCGATCTCGGACAGCCGGGCGAAGGGCGCGACGACATGGCTCGACTGGCCTGCGTCCTGCGCGAGGCTGACGAAGCTCAGCCCGTGCCAGCCGAAACGGTAGCGCAGCCAGCCGGTCGTGAGCATGATCCCCTGCACCCGGTGGACCGGCATGACCACGTCGGTCCGGGTGAACAGGCCGCGGCGGCGGCGAAAGCCCCGCGCCGTGCGCTCGAGCACGAAGCCCCATTCGCGCGCGACGGTCCGCATGATGCCCGTGGCCGAGCCGATGAACAGCACCGCGACCAGCCCCGCCAGCGCGGTCAGCGCCTGCCCGTAGGCGCCCAGTTCGAGAACCCAGCTGCCCTGCCGTTCGACCACCTGTTCCACGACCTGTTCGTCGATGTCGTCGAAGTCGATGAAACTGTTGGCATACTGGAACAGGCCGCCCAGGACCGCGAAGACCGCGAGCGAGAATTCGAACAGGCCGAAGGTCAGGATGCGCCGCGTGTCCATCGCGAAGAGCCTTTCGCCCTCCTCGCGCGCGGCGGGCTCGGCTTGCCCGGTGGTCGGGCGCGCGCTTTCCTCCTGCGCCTCGTCGCGCCGCTCGCGCACCAGTTGCCGCAACCGCTCGCCCTCGGCGCTGGACAGGTAGGCGAGCGCGAGGTCGTCCGCCCCGCCCGCCCCGGTCTCGATCTTCACCGCGACGAGATCGAACAGCCGCGCGAGCAGGGGCTGTTCGAGGCTCACGTCCTGGATGCGCTCATAGGGGACCGAACGGGCCGAACGCGACAAGACGCCGCTTTCGACGCGGATGTCCTGTTCGCCCACGGTGTAGGTCAGCCGGAGCCAGCCGATATAGCTGAAGACCGAGCCGAGCACCGCGATCGCCGCGCCCACGCCGATGCCGATGAGAACCCCCGCCCCGCCCGAAGAGAACGCGGCGAACAGCGCGGGCAGGATCGCGTTCTGGACGCTCGACAGGCTGCCGATGATGACGCTCAACGGCGCGGTGCGCCTGGGTTCGCCGGTGCGCGCGGCCTCCGCGACGCCGCCCTCCTTCGGCCTCTTGCCGGCGGCGGCGGCGCTGGCGGCGGCGGCGGTGACGGGGACCGAGGGCCGCGCCACCGAGGTTTCGCCTGTCCCCGCGCTCACAGGCTCTCGCGCTTGATGTGGGCGCGGATTTCCTCGCGCATCGCGCGCGCGTGTTCCTCGCCCAGCCCCGGCAGGTCGACCGAGGCGTTGTGCGTGCCCGCCGTGTGCAGCGTCATCGTGGCGATGCCGAAGGCGCGTTCGAGCGGGCCCTGGTCGACGTCGATATGCTGGACCCGGCCGAAGGGGACGACGGTATCGGAGTGCCACAGGACGCCGCGCACCACCCGCAGCCGGTCCGCGCTCATCTGGTAGCCGCGCGCGGCGAAGCGGCGTTGGGGCAGGCGGATCACCAGCACGATCGCGAGCAGCAGCAGCGGCCCGGCGATCAGCCCCGCGGGGACCGGCGCGCCTTCACTCGCCAGCGCGGCCTCGGCGATCAGCGCCCCGATCAGGACGGGGATGAAGAAGAACGTGGTCTGGAGCCGCAGCACCGTCCGGTAATTCGGATGCAGCTTGGTCAGCTCCTCGCCCTCGGCGACCGGGCGGACGGCAGCGGAGGCCGGCGCGGCGCCTGCGGGCGGGAGGCTTTCGGCAGGCGGGGAGGCGGTCTGGTCCATCGCCGCCAAGATGTGGGCGCGAGCGCGGGCGCGCAAGCCTCTTGTCGGGCGGGCGCGCCCTCGCCCGGCTCAGGCGCGCTGGTTGAAGCGGCGTCCGATCAGGGCGGCGGCGATGTTGGTTTTCTGCACGTCGGTCGTGCCGCCCGCGATGCCCCAGCCGAACCCGTCGCGCAGGCGTTGCTCCATGCCGTATTCCTTGTGATAGCCGTATCCGCCCATGACCTGCACGCCCATCGCGGTGACCTCGCGCACGATCTCGTTGGCGTAGCATTTCGCGAGGCTGCTTTCGTAGACGGTCGGCAATCCGTCCGGCTGATGCGCGGCATTCGCGGCGGCGCGGTGGATGAGCAGGCGCGCGGCCTCGACCTTCATCGCCATTTCCGCGAGCTTGAGCTGCACCGCCTGGAACTCGATGATCGGCTTGCCGAAGGCCTCGCGTTCCTGGACATACTGGGTCGCGGCCTCCAGCGCGGCGGCTGCCACGCCGAGGCTCTGGGTCGCGTTGCCGCAGCGTTCGAGCCCGAAGGCGCTCATCAGCTTCGCAAAACCGCCCGCGCCGATGATGACGTTCTCGCCCGGCACCTTCACGTCCTCGATCGCGTAGTCCGCGGTCGGGATGCCGCGAAAGCCGAGCAGTTCCTCGCGCTTGCCGAACTGCATCCCTTCCATGTCCTTTTCGAGCAGGATCGCACCGATCCCCTTCGCGCCCGGATCGTCGGTGAAGCGGCAATAGGTGACGTAGTAGTCGGAATGGCCCCCGCCGCTCGTCCAGCGCTTGTAGCCGTTGACGACATAGCCGTTGCCGTCCGCGACCGCGCGGGTCTTGAGGTCGGTCAGCGCCGTGCCCGCGTCGGGTTCGGACATGGAGACCGCGACGACCTTCTCACCCCTGATGACTTCCGGCAGCACGCGGGCCTTCATCCGGTCGGAACCGAAGCGTTCGATCGTGCGGACCGGGCCGACCAGCGCCTCGAACACCGGGAAGGCGACCGCGTTGGAGACCTGTGCGAACTCCTCGAGCACCAGCAGCGCCTCGAGATGGCCGAGGCCGAGCCCGCCGTATTCCGTGGGCAGGTTGACCCCGAGAAAGCCCATCTCGCCATAGGTGCGCAGCATGTCGCGGGGGACGGGGTAATCCTTCTCCTCCATGTCGCGGGCGAGCGCGGGCAGTTCGGCGCGGGCGAATTTGCGCGCGGTTTCCCGGAGTTCGCGCTGTTCGTCGGTGAGTGTGAAATCCATGATCCCTCGATCCCCCTTATGGTCTTACCCGTCCCCTAGCGCATTTGTGAGGGCGACGCGCAAGACGCTTTTCGCGTAAGCCTGCCGGACACGCAGACAGGGAGAGACCGCGCGATGAAACTCCATTCCAGCCTCGGGCCGAATCCGCGCATCGTGCGCATGTTCCTGGCCGAAAAGGGCCTCGTCGAAGGCCGGGATTTCGAGCGGGTGCATTACGACATCATCGCAGGGCAGAATCGGCAGGACGAAAGCTATCTCGCGAAGAACCCGCTCGGCACGATCCCGACGCTGGAGCTCGACGACGGGACCTGCCTCGCCGAAAGCTGGCCGATCTGCGAATACATCGAGGAAGTCCGTCCCTCGCCCGACCTGTTCGGCGCCGACGCGAAGGAGCGGGCAGAGGTGCGCAAGTGGGTGCGCCTGTTCGACCAGGAGGTCGTCGTGCCGATGACGATGGGCTTTCGCGCCACCACCGGCCGGGCGATGTTCGAGCCGCGCATGGCGGTCCTGTCCGAGGAAGCCGGGGCGGAGGTATTCGCGATGGCGGACGCGAAATGGCGCTGGTTCGACGGAGCGCTGGGCGGCCGCGAGAATTTCGCGCTGGGCCGGTTCACCTTCGCCGACCTGATCGTGTTCTGCTTCGCCCAGTTCGGCTTTTCCGTGGGCTGGAAACTGCCGGAAGGCACCGGCAACCTCGCCCGCTTCCTCGAAACGCATGGCCACCGCGAAAGCGCGGGCGTCTGGAAAGAGGCGGAATAGTGCCCGACCTTTCGGGCAAGGTCGCGCTCGTCACCGGCTGCGCGAGCGGGATCGGCGCTGCGACCGTGCGCCGCCTCGCGGGCGACGGGGCGCAGGTGATCGGGACCGACATCGACGAGGACAGGGGCAGGGCGCGCTGCGAGGAGGTCGGCGCGCGCTTCGCGGTGCAGGACGTGGCCGACCGGGCGACGTGGCCGGTCATCGTCGCGCAGGCGGTGGAGGCGTTCGGGCGGCTCGACATCCTCGTCAACAATGCCGGCATGGTGACGGGAAAGAGCATCGCCGAGGTCGACGACGCAAGCTGGGACCGCGTGCTCGCCGTGAACCTCACCGGGACGATGGCGGGCTGCCGCGCGGCGATCGCGGCGATGGTGGACAACCCCGGGGGCGCGAGAGGATCGATCATCAACATCGCCTCGACCACGGCCATGGCTCCGCTGCCGGGCGATGTCGGCTATTCGGCGAGCAAGGGGGCGGTGCGGGTGCTGTCGAAATCGGTCGCGACCTGGGTGGCGCGGCAGGGCCATGACATCCGCTGCAACACCGTGCTCCCCGGCGCGACCGACACCGGCATCCTCGATGCGGCGGAAGTCGGGATGCCGGGGCTCAAGGCGGCGGCGGCGGCAACCTCCCCGCTGAACCGGCTCGCGGACCCGGCCGAAACGGCGGCGGCGATCGCCTTCCTCGCAAGCGACGAATGCCCCTTCATGACCGGCGCGGAAATGCTCGTCGACGGCGGCGCGCTCTCGCTCCATCCCGGTTTCTAGCCGCCCCCGATTCCCGCCCGCGAAGGGTCCGGAAGGGGGCCTCTCGACGCTACGGAAAGGACGGTTTTCGCGCGTCTGTGGTCAATATGCCGCAGTTGGGCAGCTTGCCTAGCGGTTTTGCTAGATGAACCCCGCTTCCCCCCCACCATACACAAACGGCGATACCGAGAGACGCAGCGCAAGCGTCCGGTTTGGGGAACTGCGGCGAGCCAGGATCCCGCCGCGCGCAAGGAGAGAGATCTGATGAGGAACCGTCACACCCGAATTGCATCCGGACGCCGCGCGCTGTTTGCCGGGGCGGCCCTTTCCTGCCTCGCCCTGCCCGAGGCCGCGTTCGCGCAGACCATGGGAACCAGCGAAGCGCAGCCGAGCGATGCCAATGTCATCATCGTCCAGGCCCGGCGCCAGAACGAGACGCTTCAGGACGTGCCCGTCACCGTGACCGCGATCGGCGGCGAAACGCTCCAGCGCTTCAACGTCGACCAGGTCGCCGACGTGGTGAGCCGGGTTCCCACGCTCAACGTGCAGGTCGGCGGTTCGGGTTCGGGCGGGCAGCTCAGCCTGCGCGGCGTCGGCTCGTCCAACATCTCGGCGGCCTTCGACAGCGCGGTCGCGTTCGATTTCGACGGGGTCCAGATCTCGACCATGCGGCTGGTGCAGTCGGGCTTCTTCGACGTCGAACAGATCGACGTGCTCAAGGGCCCGCAATCGCTGTTCTTCGGGAAATCGGCCTCGGCCGGCGTGTTCGCGATCCGCTCGGCCAATCCGACCCCGGACTGGGAGGTCGGCGCCACCGCGCAATACGAATTCGAGGAGGAGGGCTACACCCTCCAGGGCTACATTTCCGGTCCGGTGACCGACACGCTCGGCATCCGGCTTGCCGCGCAATGGAACGATATCGAGGAATTCGTCGCGCTCGAACCCGACACGCCCGCGGCCAATGGTCCGTTCCGCGGGCAGCAGAACCTCGTCACCCGCGCGACGCTGCAATGGGATCCCTCGCCGACCTTCGATGCGAACCTGAAGGTCCAGTATGTCCGCAACGAGGGCGACGGCGCGAACCAGCACACCGATGTGTTCTGCGGCACCAACGGAGTCGCCGACCCGATCTTCCTGCTGCAGGGCGTCGCCGCGATCCCCGGGGGATATGATTGCGATATCGACGATGAATTCTATTCTCTGCCCGACGGGGCGCCGTCGCTGACCGGCAGCGTGCCGCCCCCGTCCGAAGCGGTCGGACGCAATGGCGTGCCCTATTCGCAGACCGACGTCTGGTTCAGCCGCCTGCTGATGAACTGGCAGGTCACCGAAAGCCTGACGCTGACCTCGACCACCGGCTATCTCGACCTGCTTTCGGAGGATTTCGACTGCTACGCCTATGGCGGGGTCGGCCCCGCCTTCTCGCCGATCGGCGATGCGAGCGGCGATCCGACCTTCCTCGCCGCGAACGCGCCCGCGCTCGCCGCGACCAACGGGCCGGGCACGGCGCAGGGGGCGGGCTGTTCGGACCCGACCAACGGGCTCGAACAGTTCAGCCAGGAACTGCGCCTGCAATCGGATTTCGACGGCGCGTTCAACTTCATGCTCGGCCTGTTCTACGAGGACCGCGAATTCCTCTTCGAGACCGCGCAGAACGGCGTCAACATCGGCATCATCGCGCCCGACCCGGTGACCGGCTTCACCTTCGACTGGGACAAGCGCCACGAAACCTCGACCGAGGCGTTGTCGGTGTTCGGCTCGGTCATCTTCGACCTTACCGAGGACCTCGAACTGTCGGGCGGCGTGCGCTACACCGACGAAAGCAAGACGCAGGTGATCTCGATCCCCTATGTTCACGGCCTCCTCGCCGCCGGGCCCGGTTTCGTGCAGAGCGGGTTCAATTCCGGCCCGATCGAGTTTTCCGACGACAACTTCTCGCCCGAAGTGACGCTGCGCTACCGCGCAGGCGACGACATCAACGTCTTCGCGAGCTACAAGACCGGCTTCAAGTCGGGCGGGATCGACAATTCCGCGCTGCCTTCGGCGAGCCTCGCGCAGGCGGTGCAGACGGGCGATTTCAGCTCGCTCATCTTCCAGTCCGAAACCGCCGAGGGCGGCGAGATCGGGGTCAAGTCGCAATGGGCCGGGCGCACCCTGACCTTGAACGCCACCGCCTTCTACTACGTGTTCGAGAACCTGCAGGTGCAGAACTTCGACGCGGTCAACGTCCAGTTCGTGACGCTCAACGCGGGCGAGGTGACGCAGCAGGGGATCGATTTCGAAGCGAGCTGGATCACGCCGGTCGACGGGCTCAACCTGTCGGCCAACGTCGCCTGGCTCGATGCGGAATTCAGCGACACCTTCGTCACCAATTCGGGCGTCGACCTCGACGGGCGCGACGCGCCGCGCGCGCCGAACTGGTCGGGCAACATCGCCTTCGACTTCCTGACGCCGATCGCGGACGAGCTCGACCTGGGGCTGAGCGGGAACGCGGTCTATTCGGGCAGCTACTTCACCAACCAGGACGAATTCGACGATTTCGTGCAGGACGAATTCGTGACTTTCGACGCCAATGTCTCGATCGGCTCCTCCGACGGCAGCTGGCGGGTCTCGCTGATCGGGACGAACCTGACGAACGAGATCTTCGTCAACACCTCGGGTCCCCGCCCCTTCCTTTCGCCCGGCGGGCCGGGCGGGTTCGGCCTGCCGCGCGGCGACGACAAGGTGGTGACGCAGAACCGCGGGCGGCAGGTCTTCATCGAAACGCTCTTCCGCTTCTGAGGGAGCCTTTCGCTCGAAGCGCCACCCCGCCGGGCCGATCCGGGTCCGGCGGGCCGCACGCGGCGCGAACCCGCTAGCCTCGCCTGATCGCGAACACGCCGGTCATGGTGGCGACGGGTTCGCCGGCCCGCAGGACCCGGCCGCTCGCATAGGCGGTGCGCCCGCCCAGCCGGTCGATCGTCACCCGCGTCTCGAGCCAGTCGCCCAGCCTTGCCGCGGCGAGGTAGCTTACCTGCAGCGCGATCGTCGAGGGCGCGAGGCGCGGCCGCTCGGCATCGTGGACCGCGTGCGACAGCGCGACATCGGCGAGAGTGGAGATCACCCCGCCATGGGCGCCGTCCTTGTAATTGAGGTGATGCGCCATGATCCGCAGGCCCACCGCGCGCGGGCGTGCCGCCGCCCGCTGCAGGAAATAGGGCCCGCCATGGTCGAGGAAACCGGGTGAGAAGCGGGCGGGCTCGAAGCCCCCGGGCGGCGCGGGATCGGGCGTCGGATCGGGCGTCTTGTCGCACATGGCAGGCAGCATAGCGGGTGATTGGCGCGGGCCAAATGCTATGAAATGTGCCAATGGTGGCCCGGCGGGGTGAGCGTAGGCTCGCGCCCATGGGACAGGAGACACCGATCATGGCAAGCCCTCTGGCAAGCCCCGTGACGCCCGCCGCCGCGCCTGCGACCGCGGGCTCGTTCTGCGACATCGTGCGCGAACACGCACAGGCCCTCGGCGACAGGCCCGCCTTCACCTATGGCGACGAAACGCTCACCTTCGCGCAGCTCGAACGCAATTCGAACCGGGTCGCCAACGCGCTCGCCGCCTTCGGGGTGAAGAAGGGCGAACGGGTCGCCTTTCTCGGCAAGAACCACCCGCTCTATTTCGAGGCGCTGCTGGGCGCGGCCAAGATCGGCGCGGTGATGACCCCGGTGAACTGGCGGCTCGCCGCGCCCGAGGTCGCCTACATCCTCGACAATTCGTGTTCGCGCGTGGTCTTCGTGGGCGAAGGCTTCGCCGAGCTGCTGGCCCGGGTGCGCGGGGCATTGCCCGATGTCGAACAGGTGATCGGGATCGACGCGCCGGACCATCCCGGGACCGATTACCGCATCTGGCGCGACGGTTTTCCGGCACGGCCCCCGGCGGCCAAGGTCGGGACGGGGGACGACGCGCTCCAGCTCTACACCTCCGGCACGACCGGCCGGCCCAAGGGCGCGGTGATGACCCACGGCTCGATCCTGTCCAGCCGCGATCCGGCGAGCGACGGCCGGATGCGCAAATGGCAGGAGCCGGTCGAAGGCGACGTGACCCTGCTCGCCATGCCGTGCTTCCACATCAGCGGGACGGGCACGGGCATCGCCACCATGGTCGCGGGCACCAACGCGATCGTCCTGCCCGAATACGATCCGGCGAAGGCGCTCGACCTGATCGAGAATTACAACATTTCCAAGATCTTCCTCGTCCCCGCGGCGATCCGGATCCTGCTCGATCACCCGCGCGTGCGGGAGGTCGATTTCAGCCGCCTCAAATACGTCACCTACGGCGCCTCGCCGATCCCGCTCCAACTGATGCGCGAGGCGATGGAGGTGCTGGGCTGCGGCTTCGTCCAGATGTACGGGATGACGGAGACGAGCGGCACGATCGTCGCGCTCGATCCCGAGGACCACGTGCCCGAGGGAAGCCCCCGGATGCGGAGCGTCGGCACGCCGCTGCCCGGGGTCGAGATCCGCGTCATCGACGCGGAGGGCAACGACCTGCCGCCGAACACGGTGGGCGAGATCGCGACGCGCTCGTCGAAGAACATGAGCCGCTACTGGAACAATCCCGAGGCGACCGCCGAGACGATCGATGCCGAGGGCTGGCTGCGGACCGGGGACGCGGGCTATCTCGACGAGGACGGCTATCTCTACATCCACGACCGGGTGAAGGACATGATCATCTCCGGCGGGGAGAACGTCTATCCGGCCGAGGTCGAGAACGCGCTCTACGCCCATCCCAAGGTCGCGGACGTGGCGGTGATCGGCGTGCCCAGCGACAAATGGGGCGAGGAGGTCAAGGCCTGCGTCGTCGTCAAGCCGGGCGAGACCCTGACCGAGGCCGAGCTGATCGCCCACGCCCGCGAACACATCGCCGGTTACAAGTGCCCGAAAACGGTCGATTTCATCGAGGCCCTGCCGCGCAACCCCTCGGGCAAGATCCTGCGCCGGACCTTGCGCGCACCCTATTGGGAAGGCAGGGACCGCGCGGTCAACTAGACACGGGGGAAAGCGGGCCATGCCGGGCGAGGGAGGAAGGGCATGAAACTCGAAGGGAAGGTCGCCGCCGTCACCGGCGGCACGGCGGGGCTGGGACGCGGGATCGCCGAGGCGTTCCTTCACGAAGGAGCCAAGGTCGCGCTGTTCGCCCGCAACGCCGAGAAGGGCGCGCGGGTCGTCGAGGAACTGCGCGTGGGCCGGGGGAGCCGCGACCGGGTGATCTTCGTGCCGGGCGACGTGATGGAACAGGCCGATGTCGAGGGCTTCGTCGACCGGGTGGTCGAAACCTTCGGGACGATCGACATCCTCGTCAACAATGCGGGCGGCGCGGGCGATCTCCAGCCGCTCGCGCACCTGTCGGACGAGGCCTTCGACGAGGCGATGAAGTGGAACGTCTATTCGACCTTCTGGGCGACCCGCCGCGCGCTCGCGACGATGCTCGCGAGGAAAAGCGGGCGGATCATCAACATCTCCTCGATGGAGGGCAAGCACGGCAAGCCGGTGCTGACAGCCTATACCGCGGCCAAGCACGCGGTGAACGGCCTGACCAAGAGCCTCGCGCGGGAAGTGGGCGAGCAGGGGATCACCGTCAACGCGATCTGTCCCGGCCTCGTCATCACCGACATAATCCGCCGGAACGGCCCGGCGACGGCGCAGGCGATGGGGATGGAATTCGAGGAGATGATCGCGATGTTCGCCGGCGAAAGCGCGATCAAGCGGCCCAACACGGTCGAGGAGGTCGCCGCCGTCGCCCTCCTCCTTGCCTCGCCCGAAGGTGCGGGCATCACCGGGGCGCAGATCAGCGTCGACGGGGGAACGGCGCAGTATTAGCGCTCCCTGCGCGGCTCGCGGGTCCGCGGCCCTTGACGATAGAGGCGCCGCCAGCGCGGGGGCTCTACGGCTTCATGGCCGCATCATACCTTCAGCATCTGCTTGCCGCGGTTCTGCCCGGTGAACAGCCGCTTGAGCGTCGCGGGCGCGTTCTCGAAACCTTCCTGGATGTCCTCCTGGTAGGTCAGCCGCCCGTCGAGCACGAAGCTTTCGAGCCGCCTGCGGATGTCGGGAAACTCGTTCGCCCAGTCGAGCACGATGAACCCCGCCATGCTCGCCCGGCGGAAGATCAGATTGAAGTAGTTGCCCGGACCGCTCGGCCTGCCGCCGGTTTCGTAGCGGCTGATCCCGCCGCACACGACGACCCGGGCGCCGGTGGCGATATTGGCGAGCATGTCGTCGAGGATGCCGCCCCCGACATTGTCGAACACCACGTCGACGCCGCGCGGGCAGTGCTGCCGGATCTGTTCCTTCACCCCGCCCGCCTTGTAGTCGATCGCGGCGTCGTAGCCCGCTTCCTCGACCAGCCAGGCGCATTTCTCCGGCCCGCCGGCGATGCCCACCGCACGGCACCCGGCGATCTTCGCGAGCTGCCCGACGACGCTGCCCGTGGCGCCCGCCGCGCCCGAGACGAGCACGGTGTCGCCGGCGACCGGCTTGCCGACCTTGAACAGGCCGCAATAGGCGGTGAGCCCGGTCGTGCCGAGCACCGAAAGCAGCGCGGTCGGCGGCAATTGCGTGTCGACCTTGACCAGTCCGCTGCCGTCATGGACGAGATGCTCGGTCCAACCGGTCGTGCCGAAGACGAGGTCGCCGACGGCGAATTTCGGGTTGTTGCTCGCCATCACCTCGCTGATCGCGCCGCCGCGCATCACGTCGCCGATCTCCATCGGGGCGACGTAGTCGGCGATGTTCTCCATCCAGCCCTTCTGCGCCGGGTCGAAGGAGAGATAGCGCGTCGCGAGCAGCACCTCGCCTTCGCCCGGGTCGGCGATTTCGGTCTCGGCCAGCCTGAAGTCCCCGTCCTCGATCCCGCGTCCGAGCGGGCGGTCGTTGAGCAGCCATTGGCGGGTGGTGGTGGGCATCGCGTCCTCCTTTGCGCGCCTTCCCTATGGCGGCAGGAGCGCCGCGCTCTCCACGGACAAAAGTGTCAGTCGCCGGCCTCTTCGCCCATGCTATCCTCGCCCGCCGAGACAGGGAGAGGAGAGACAATGCCCGAAAACCGGCGCTTCCTGCTGAAGCGGCGCCCCGATGGCGAACCCGTGCGCGAGGATTTCGATCTCGTCACCGAACCAAGCCCGGAACTTGCCGAGGGGCAGTTCCTGATCCGCAACCATTACGCCTCGCTCGACCCGGCGATGCGCGGCTGGATGGACGCGGGCGGGAACTACATGCCGCCGATCCCGCTCGGCGCGCCCGTGCGCGCGACCACCATCGGCGTGGTCGAGGACAGCCGCGCGGAAGGCTTCGACAAGGGCATGTGGGTGATGGGGCTCAACGCGCTGGAGGACTATTCGGTCGGCGTCGCGGGCGGGTTCACCCAGCCGATCGATCCGGACAGGGTGCCGAGCGTCACCAATTACCTCTCGCTGTTCGGCGCGGTCGGGATGACGGCCTATTTCGGCTTCCTCGAAGTGTGCGAGCCGAAGGAGGGCGAAACCGTCCTGGTGAGCGGTGCCGCCGGTGCGGTCGGCAGCCTCGTCGGGCAGCTCGCCAAGATCAGGGGCTGCCGCGCGGTCGGGATCGCGGGCGGGCCGGAGAAGTGCGCCAGGCTGACGACACGCTACGGCTTCGACGCCAGCATCGACTACAAGGGCAAGGACGAGGAAGACCTGACCAGGGCCATCGCCGAGGCCTGCCCGGACGGGGTCGACATCATCTTCGAGAATGTCGGCGGGATCATCCTCGACGCGGGGCTGATGAATCTCAATCTCAAGGCGCGGGTCGGGCTGTGCGGGCTGATCAGCGAATACAACACGCCCCCGCGCGGCATCCGCAACCTGTGGCAGCTGATCGTCAAGCGCGCCGAGATCCGCGGCCTGCTCGTCGCGGACTATGTCGAACGCTTCGGCGAGGGCGCGGCGCAGATGGGCGAATGGGCAGCCGCCGGAAAGATCGCCATCGACGAACAGGTGGACGAGGGGCTCGAAAACGCCTTCGATTCCTTCATGCGCCTGTTCGCCGGGTCGAACCAGGGCAAGATGATCCTCAAGATCGCCTGAAGGGTACTGGCATGAGCAATATCGAAAAGGTCCGCGCATTCGTCGCCCACTGGAACGGCGGCGACATGGAGGCGATCTACGCGATGTGTGCCGAGGACGTGGTCTGGCACAACATCCCGATGGAGCCGTTCGCGGGCAAGGCCGCGATGCGCGAGGCGGTCGAAGGGTTCATGGCGAATGTCGCGGCCTGCGAATGGGAAATCCACGAGATCGCCGGAACCGGCGACGCGGTCCTGACCGAGCGGACCGATGTCTTCGTTCTCGAGGACGGTCGCCGCGCGGCGATCCGCGTCATGGGAACCTTCACATTCGACAGCGCGGGCCTGATCGCCGAGTGGCGCGACTATTTCGACATGGCCCAGTTCACCCGCGAATTCGCCGGCGGGTGAGCGCGGCGACCCTAACACATTCGCGCATCGCCCCGGCCCAGCGCTCGGCGTTAGGAATCGGGCCGGACATCTCTCCGTCTGGGAGCCGCAGCCATGAACAAGCCCGAGGGCAACGTCTTCGCCCCGCAGACCCTGGTCGACCCGTTCGATTACTACCGCGCGGTGCACGATGCGGGCGTCGCGATCGAACACCTGCCGGAGATGAACACCTTCGTCGTCTACGCCTATGACCTGTGCAGCGAGGCCACGGGCAAGCCCGACATCTTCTCGAACGATTTCAGCGGCCTGATGGGACGCGAGGCGGACGAGGAGATCAAGGCGATCCTCGATCGGGGATGGCCCGACGTCCCCACACTGCTGACCGCCGACGCCCCGGTCCACACCCGCAACCGCAAGCTCGTCAACCTCGCCTTCTCCGCCCCGCGCGTGAACGCGATCGAGGAGGAGATGCGCGCGAAGTCGATCGAGCTGATCGAAGCCTTTGCCGACCGGGGCGAATGCGAGTTCGTCGAGGAATTCGCGGTGCCGCTGCCGGTCGCCATGATCGCCGGGCAGATCGGGCTCGACGACAATCCCGGGAAGGTCAAGGAATGGTCCGACGCCGCGGTCGACCGGTTCAGCCAGATGGTCGATCACGAACGCAAGAAGGAATGCGCGAAGAGCCTCGTCGAATTCCAGCACTACATGAAGGGCAAGATCGACGATCGCCGCGCAAGGGGGGGCGACGACCTGCTCACCGACCTCGTCGAGGCGCGGGTGGAGGGGGAGACACCGCTCACCGATGCGGAGATCATGTCGATCATGCAGCAGTTCATGGTCGCCGGGAACGAGACGACGACCTCGACGCTCGCCGGGGGCCTGCTGCAGCTGATCCGCAATCCCGACCAGATGGAAAGGGCGAAAGCCGCCGCGGGCGGGCGCGATCCCAAGGTCATCACCAACCTCGTCGAGGAAGCGCTGCGCTACGAAACCCCGACCGCGGGGATGTGGCGCATCGTCAAGCAGGATACCGAGCTCGGCGGCGTGAAGATGCCCGCCGGATCGATCGCGCAGTTGCGCTATGCCGCGGCCAATCGCGATCCGAAAAGGTTCGAGGACCCGGACCGCTTCGACATCGGACGCAGGAACGCCCGCGCCCATCTCGCCTTCGGCAAGGGGCCGCACATGTGCGTCGGCAACATGCTCTCGCGCAAGGAGATGCTGGTCGCCTTCGACGAGCTGCTCGAACGGCTCGACCATTTCGCGGTGGCCGACGAGGGCGCGATCACGATCCTGCCCAACATCCTGCTGCGCGGAGTCACCCGCCTGCCGATCACCTTCACCCGGAAAGCCTGACCGCATGAATTTCGACCTGTCCGAAGAACAGGAAATGTTCCGCGCGAGCGTCGAACGCTTCGCCGCGCCCGTCGATGTGGAGGCGCGCAGGAAACTCCGCCGCAACGAGGCCGGCTATGACCGCGCGCGCTGGCACAGCCTCGCGGAACTGGGCCTGATCGCGCTCGCCGCTTCGGAAGGAGCGGGCGGCATGGGCGGATCGCCGCTCGACCTCGCCCTGGTGGCCGAGGCGATCGGCAAAGCGAACGCGCCCGATCCGTGGCTCGAACTCGGCGTGTTGCCCGCCCTGCTGCTGGAGCGGGGCCGGGCGCACGGGGCGCTCGAAAAGGTGCTGTCGGGAGAGAGCATCGCGAGTTTCGCCTGGACCGAGCGGGCGCAGCGCTACAACCTCGCGGCGCGGGCGACGAAGGCCGAGCGCGAGGGCGAGGGGTTCCGGATCGGCGGGGAGAAGACGATGGTGCTCGGCGCGGGCCTCGCCGACCTGTTCATCGTGACCGCGGATCTGGACGGCGCGACCCGCGCCTTCCTCGTCCCGTCCGACGCGGAGGGGCTGGAGATGCGGCCCTACCGCCTCGCCGACGGCAGCGTCGCGGGCGAAATCCGGCTTGCGCGCGTGGCCGTGGGGGAGGCCGCGCTGCTCGATCTCGATGCCGCCGCTCTCGCCGGGATCGCGAGCGAGGTGCGGCTGCACGCCTCGGCCGAAATAGTGGGCCTCGCCCAGCGCCTGCTCGACGAGACGCTGCGATACGTCAAGGAGCGCGAGCAGTTCGGCGTTCCCATCGGCAGTTTCCAGGCGCTCCAGCACCGGCTGGTCGAAGCCTATGCGAAGCTCGAACAGTCGCGCTCGATGCTCTACCGCGCGGCGATGGGCGCGCGCGACGGGCACGGCTGGCAACGCGCCATCGCCGGGGCCAAGGCCTATATCGGCGAAAACGCCGACGCCATCGCGCGCGAGGCGGTGCAGATGCACGGCGGCATGGGGATCACCGACGAACTCGCCATCGGCCACGCGATGAAGCGCGTCATGGTGCTCGCCCGGCTGTTCGGGGATACCGACACCGCGCTCGCCGAATACGCGATGGCCGCGTGACGCGGGAGGGGACGTGATGGGCGAGAAGATCGATCCGGACCTGTGGAGCGAGGATCCCGAACCGCGCCTGATGGGCGGAAAGCTGCCGTCGGGCGAAATCGTCTTTCCGATGCCCAAGGGCGACGCGGCGAGGGGCGTGGAGCCCTACAAGCTCTCGCGCCGGGGGAAGCTGTGGTCGTGGACCTCGCAGGGCTTCCTGCCCAAGGAACCCTATGAAGGCCCCGGATCAGGCCCGGGGGAAGGGCCGCAGGACTTCGAGCCGTTCCTGCTCGGCTATGTCGAACTGCCGGGCGAGGTGATCGTCGAGAGCCGGATCGTCGATGCAACGCTCGACGATCTCGAACTCGGCATGGAGATGGAATTCTGCATCGTGCCGTTCAACCACCGCTACGACACCTATGCCTTCCGCCCGGCGGCGGCTGCGCGAAAGGAAGCCGCATGAGGCCGGAGACATGAGCAACGCCGTCCACATCATCGGGGCGGGGATCCACCCCTTCGGCCGGACCGAGGAACGCTCGGGCCGCGAACAGGGTGTCTTTGCCGTGCGCGAGGCGTTGAAGGACGCGGGCCTCGAATGGGCCGACATCGAATGCGCCTATGGCGGCTCCGCCGCGGCCGGCAGCGCGGACATCATGGTCAACGAGCTCGGCCTGACCAGCCTGCCCTTCACCAATGTCGCGAACGGCTGCGCGACCGGGGGCAGCGCGCTCGCCGCCGCGCAGCAGGCGATCGCGAGCGGGATGTACGACCTCGCGCTCGCGGTCGGGTTCGACAAGCATCCGCGCGGCGCCTTCAACGCGAGGCCCGCCGACTATGGCCTGCCCGAGTGGTACGGGCAGACCGGCATGATGCTGACGACGCAGTTCTTCGCGCTCAAGATCCAGCGTTACATGCAGCTTCACGGCATCAGCCGCACCACGCTCGGCCGGGTCGCGGAAAAGGCCTTCCGCAACGGGGCGAGGACGCCGCACGCCTGGCGGCGCTCCGAAATCGACCTCGATACGATCATGAACGCGCCGATGGTGAACGATCCCCTGACCAAGTTCATGTTCTGCTCGCCGTCCGAAGGCGGGGTCGCGCTGATCCTCGCCTCCGAAAGGAAGGCGAGGGAGCTGGGCGCCGACGGGGTCAGGATCGCCGGGATCGCGGTGAAGACCCGCCCGCCCGACAGTTTCGAGGTGTTCCAGCCCGGCGTCAGCCTGCGCGAGGGCGGCAAGCCCACCGTGCTCGCTGCAAAGGCCGCCTTCGAGGGCGCGGGGATCGGGCCGGAAGACATCGACGTCGCGCAGTTGCAGGACACCGAAAGCGGCGCGGAAATCATGCACATGGCCGAAAACGGCTTCTGCAGGGACGGCGAGCAGGAGGAATGGCTCGCCAATGGCTGGTCCGAGATCGGCGGGAGGATGCCGATCAACACGGATGGCGGCTGCCTTGCCTGCGGCGAGCCGATCGGCGCATCGGGCCTCAGGCAGGTCTACGAGAATGTCGAGCAATTGCGCGGGCGGGCGGGGTCGCGGCAGGTGCCGGACAGTCCCAGGACCGCCTATTCCCACGTCTACGGCGCGCCGGGCCTTTCGGCGGTCGCGATCCTGGAGCGATAGGAAATGGGCAGGATGGAGGGGAAGGTCGCGCTCGTCACCGGCGGCGCCGAGGGGATCGGGGCCGCGGTCGGCCGCATGATCGTCGCCGAGGGCGGCAAGGTCATGCTGTGCGACGTGCAGATCGACAAGGCCCGCGCGCTGGCGGGCGAACTGGGCGATTGCGCCGCGGCCTTCGAACTCGACGTGCGCGATGCGGCGCGCTGGGACGAAGCGGTCAAGGCGACCGTGGAGCGCTTCGGCAAGCTTACCGTGCTGTGCAACGTCGCCGGCATTTCCGAACCGGGCAACGTGCCGGACGGCTCGCCCGACGTGTGGGAACGCACGATCGACATCAACCTGAACGGCCCTTATTACGGAATGCGCGCGGCGATCCCGGCGATCGAGGCGAGCGGCGAGCCCGGGGCGATCGTCAATATCGGTTCGATGATCGCCCTGCGCGCCGCCGCCTTCGTCGCCGCCTACAGCGCGTCGAAGGCGGGCCTGCTCGGGCTCACCCGCAGCGTCGCGCTCGATCTCGCCGAACGCGGTCTGCCGATCAGGGTCAACATGGTCCACCCGGGCGCGATCCGCACGCCGATGTACGACCGTTACAAGTATTCGGGCGCCGACACGCCGGAGAACATCGAGACGAACTTCGCCGCCACGCACCCGATGAACCGCATCGGCGAGCCCGAGGAAGTGGCGCGCGCCGTCATCTTCCTCGCCAGTGACGAGGCGAGCTTCACCACCGGCTGCGATTTCACCGTCGACGGCGGCGGGGCGATCAGGAGCTGACATGGGCGAACGGCCGACCACCCGCATCGACGCGCATTTCATCGCGGCGGGCAAGTATCACGACATCGACCATGCCCGGCTCGAGGTGCTGAAGCTGCTGGCCGAACATCCGCAGGTCCGCACCACGGTCGCCTGCGACTATTCGGGGCTGGAACGGCTCGATGCCTGCCGCTTCCTCATCACCTATACCTGCGACCTGATGCCGACGCCAGAGCAGGCCGCGAGCTTGCGAGCCTGGCTTGAAAGAGGCGGCAAGTGGCTCGCGCTGCACGGCACCAATTCGATCCTCGTCTTCACCGAGGAAGGTCTCGTCGATACGCCCGACGAACGCCCCGACGTGATGGAAATGCTCGGCACCCAGTTCAAGGCCCACCCGCCGATCGGTCCCTTCCCGGTCGAGGTGGTGAACAGGGACCACGAACTCACCCGCGGCATCGAGGATTTCGAGGTGGTGGACGAGCTTTACCTGTCGCACACCACGGCCGAGATCGACACGCTGATGCAGACCACCTTCGAAGGCGAGGCGACCGGCTTCGTCGAAGCGCGGTGGGAGAGGACGACCGTCCCTATCCTTTATACGAGGGATATCGGCAGGGGCCGGATCGTTTACAACACGCTCGGCCATTGCCGGGGGCATTACGACCTTCCCGGGATGGTCGATTTCTACCCGCACAAGGAGATGTGCGCGTGGAACTACGACGTCTATTACGACCTGCTGCGCCGCTCGATCGCATGGGCCATGAAAGCGGACTGACGCCAGAAGACTGACCCGGAAGACTCACAGGGCACGACCTATGGACATGGATTTTTCGCCCGAGGACATCGCCTTCCGCGAGGAGGTGCGCGAGTTCCTCGCCCACCGGCTGCCCGATCGCCTGCGCAACGGGGCGCGGCGCACGCCCGGCGTCTTCGTCGAGCCGGATATCGGCATGGAATGGCACCGCATCCTCAACGAGAAGGGCTGGGTCGCGCCCCACTGGCCCAGGGAGAATGGCGGGACGGGCTGGACCCCGACGCAGAAATTCATCTTCGAAAAGGAATGCGCGCTTGCAGGCGCCCCCGCTCTCGCGATCCTCGGCCTCAGGCTCGTCGGGCCGGTGATCTGCGAATTCGGCACCGCGGAGCAGAAGGAGCGGTTCCTGCCGCGCATCCTGTCGGGCGAGGATTACTGGTGCCAGGGCTATTCCGAGCCGGGCAGCGGGTCGGATCTCGCCAGCCTCAAGACCACGGCGAGGCTGGTCGAAGGACCGGGGGGCGACGAATATGTCGTCAACGGTTCGAAGATCTGGACCACCCACGCCCATCACGCCAACTGGATCTTCGCGCTGGTGCGGACCGATCCGGCGGTCAAGAAGCAGGCGGGCATCACCTTCCTGCTGATCCCGATGGACCAGGACGGCGTCGAGGTGACCCCGATCCATTCGATGTCGGGCGATCACGAGGTCAACGCGGTGTTCTTCACCGATGCCCGCACCTCCGCCGCCAACCGCATCGGCGAGGAGGGACAGGGCTGGACCATCGCCAAGTTCCTGCTCGAGAACGAGCGTGGCGGATCGTGCTTCGCCCCCCGCCTGCTCCAGTCGATCGAGACGCTCGAGCAGCTCGCCAAGGAGCAACCCTCCGGCGTCAACGGCGCGCTCGCGCACGATCCGCGCTTCCGCGACCGGCTGGCGCGCGCCCGGCTCGACGCCGAAGCGCTCGAGGTGACCGAGCTGCGCATCCTCGCCGAACTCGCCAAGGGGCGCGCGCCCGGGCCGCAGACCTCGCTGGTCAAGCTGCTGAGCGCCAATATCGGCCAGCAGATCGACGCGCTCCGGCTCGAACTGCTCGGCCCCGACGCGCTGCAATTGCCGCTCGAACGGCCGCTTTACGGCAACGAGGCGCCCGAGCCGATCGGCAGCGAATTCGCCCAGACCGCGTTTGCGCGCTATCTCAACAACCGCGCCGCGACGATTTTCGGCGGGTCGGACGAGGTGCAGAAGAACATCATCGCCAAGACCGTGCTCGGGCTCTGAACCCGGCCGGACGGCGCCTATCACGACAGGGGAAGACAGGATGGACGTATCGAAGCTGATGTTCCGCGACGGGCTGCTCGACGGCGAGCGGATCCTCGTCACCGGCGGCGGGACGGGTCTCGGCAAGGAAATGGCGGAAGGTTTCCTGAAACTGGGCGCGACGGTCTACATCTGCGGGCGGCGGCAGGGCAGGCTCGACGAATGCGCCGCCGAGCTGATGGAAAGGCACGGCGGGAAAGTGGTGGCCCACGCCTGCGACATCCGCGACGCCGACGCGATCCATGCCATGATCGACGCGATCTGGGAGGATGGCGGCGCGCTGACGGGCGTGGTCAACAACGCGGCGGGCAATTTCATCAGCCGCACCGAGGATCTTTCGGTGAACGGCTTCAACGCGATCGCCGACATCGTCTTTCGCGGCACCTTCTACGTCACGCTCGACGTGGGCAAGCGCCTGATCGCGGAGAAGAAGAAGGCGAGCTTCCTTTCGATCCTCACCACCTGGGTGTGGTCGGGCAGCGCCTTCGTGGTGCCTTCCGCCATGTCCAAGACCGCGATCCACGCCATGACGCAGAGCCTCGCGACCGAATGGGGGCGCTACGGCCTGCGCTTCAACGCCATCGCCCCCGGCCTCTTCCCGACCAAGGGCATGAGCGCGCGGCTTTCCCCCGGCGGGCAGGGCGGCAATTCCAAGAACGACATGAACCCGATGGGCCGCGCGGGCGAGATGCACGAACTGGCCAACCTCGCCGTGTTCCTGATGGGGCCGGGCGCCGAATACGTGAACGGCCAGACCATCGCGATCGACGGGGCGGGCTACCAGGCCAATGGCGGCACCTTCTACCCGGCGCTCCACGCGCTGGGCGACGCCGAATGGGAACAGATGCGCAACCTGATCAAGGGCACGAACGAAAAGGACAGGGCCGAGCGCACGACCGGGTGACGCGCGCCCGGCCGGTCCGGGCGCAACTCACCGCACGCGCGAGGGCGCGACCAGCACCGCGTTGGCGATCAGCAGGTCGAGCCCGTCGAGATAGGCCCGCGTCGAGGGATCCTGCGCGAAACCGATCGCCAGGCCATCGCCCGTTTCCTGCGCGACGAGATAGGGCTTGAACGCCAGCTGCCGGCGGTTCTCCTCCCACACGTAACCGCTCGCGACGAGGCTGTCGGCAGGCGCGTAGTGCAGCACGTTGGTCCCCGTGCCGCGATCGAGCGGGGTGTAGATGAGCGACCCGCTCGCCAGCACGACGGCGCCCTCGTCATGGCCGGCGGACAGGAAATGCTCGGGGTCGGGAACGGTGTTGACGAGCGCGCCGGGCAGCGTGTCGGGCAGCGCCAGCTGGTCGCGGATCGCCTCGCGGTAGTCCTCCTCGCTGGCGATTTCGCGCCCTTCGACGAGGCCGCCCTCGTCCTCCCCGTCCGCTTGCGCGGCATCGGGATCGCGCCCGAGCGCCGCCTCGCGCTCGAGCGCGAGCAGGGGCCGGTCGCCCTCGCTGAACGCGGCGAGGCTGTCGCCCACCGCGACCAGCACTCCGCCGCGCGTCACGAAGGAGCGGATCGTCGCCAGTCCGCGCCGGCCGAGCCGGCCGGCGGGATCGCCGTCGGGCACGATCAGCACGTCGTAATCGGCAAGGTCGGCGCCCGCGAAGCGATCGGTGCGGATGGGCACGACCGGCAGGCCGAGGCGGCGTTCGAGGACATAGCGCATCGCCCCCGCGCTCAGCTGCGAGATGCCCTCGTCCCAGGCCATCGCGACCCGGGGCAGGGTCAGCCGGGCGAAGCTTTCGGACCCCAGATTCGGCCCCTCCTCGACCCAGCTCGATTCGAGCGCGACCGTGTGCGCGCCGACTTCGCGGGCGAGTTCGGAGAGGCGCTCCATCTTCGCCGGATCGTTCGCCAGGGCCGGGAACACCACCGTGCCGCGCGGGTATTCGCGCCCGTCCTTGGTGAAGGCCTCGTCGGTGACGCGCGCCTCCAGCCCGGCGCGCAGGGCGAGCGTGACGAGCCGGGCCTGCCCGCTGTCGGTCCACGGCACGGCCACGGCGAAGCGGCCCGACCCTTCCGCGAGCGGCGCGATCGGCGCGTCGGGGGCGAGCGGATCGCCCGCGGCCGCGCCGCACAGCGCGACATCGACGCCCGACATCAGGCCGACCGACCAGGCGGTGACATCGTAGAGTTCGTGCGGCAGGTCCTGCGCGCGGCGGCGTTCCTGCTGGGCGAGGAAGCTTTCGGGCAGCGGGGTGTCGCGGTCGAGCAGGCTCTTCGCCAGCCGCGCGGCGGGCTGGGCCTGCGGGACCGCGAGATAGCCCGCGCGATAGGTCCGGCCGCAGGCGCTCGCCGGACCTTCGCGCCGCAGCACCGTGATGCCCTGCGCGGCGAGCCTGCGGCCGAGCGCCTCGGCGTTCCAGCGCCGCTCTCCGAGATCGATCACATAGGCGCCCCGCCCCGCCGCGCCTTCGGCATTGGCGGCACGATAGCGCGCGAAATCGGCGAGGAAGCGGTCCGCGTTCTCCGCCACCGCCTCGGCGGTCGAAAGGCTGGCGACGAAATGGTTGCGGACCCCGTCGGCATAGGTGAGTTCGGTCCCGTCGCGCCGCTCGAACACGAGCCCGCGCGCCGATCCCTGTTCGTAGGTCGAACCGATCGCGCCCTGGTGCGTGTTCCAGGTGTCGCCGTAGCCGGGATAGAACAGGTCATAGACCTCGCGCGTGAAGAAAGGTTCGCCCATGGCATCGAAATGGCGCGCGTTGTTGCGTCCGATGATGTCGTAGGCGCGCTGCTGGGCGGCGGTGATGTTGGGGTTCACCGGCTCCGCCGCCGGGCTGAAGAAATAGGTTTCGTCCCCGCCCATCTCGTGCAGATCCACCACCACGACCGGGTTCCATTCGCGGATCGCCGCGACCTTGCCGCGCGTTTCGGGCTGGGACAGCGTGAACCAGTCGCGGTTGAGGTCGAACATGTAGTGGTTGACCCGCCCGCTCGGCCAGGGTTCGTCATGCTCGGCCGCCTGGCGGTCGGCCGCCGGTTCGATCCCGCGCGAGGCACGGAAGCGATTGACGAAGCGCGCCCGCCCGTCCGGGTTCTGCAGCGGATCGATCACGAGCACGGTTTCGGAAAGGATCGCCTGCGCGCGCGGGTCGTCCTCGGCGGCGAGCAGGTGATAGGCCGTCATCAGCGCGGCATCGGTCGAGGAAACCTCGTTGCCGTGGACGCTGTAGGCGAGCCAGGTCACCGGAATCGCCGCCCCGTTGCCGGGCCGGCCAGCGGCGATGGTGGCGAGGTCGGCGCGGATCGCGTCGAGGCGCGCCATGTTCGAAGGCGCGGTGAGCACCGCGTAGACCAGCGGGCGGCCTTCCCAGCTGCGCGCGTATTCGACAAGCCGGATCCGGTCGGGCGCGGCCTCGGCCAGCGCCTCGAGATAGGCCATCGCCTCGTCGGGAGAGGTGATCCGTTCGCCCGGCGCATGGCCGACGGTGTCGTTCAGGGTCGGGACCGCGGGGTCGAATTCGCCCTCGAGAAAGGATTGCGCCCGCGCCGGTTCGGCCATCGGCTGGCCCAGCGCCAGCAGGGCCAGAGCCAATGCGCCCAATGCGGTTCTTGTCCCGGTCATGTTCGTCCCCCGTGTCCTGTCGCAACCCGTGCGCCGGCGGGAAGCCGGGGCACGGCAGGCGGGATGAATGGCGGCTTCGCGCGCATCTGCCAATCCCCCTCGCCGCTTATCCTCGGCCAAGATGACAAGAAACCGGGCGCGGGTGGCTGGCACGGGGGCTTGCACGGGGGCTGGCACGGGGGCTTGCACGGGAGGCGCGGCAACGCCTCATTCCGCCGGCTGCCCGGCCCCCGGATGCGGCTGTCCCCGCCCCGCCTTCGGCCGGCGCCCGGCCCGCCTGCGATTGGCGAAGTCCATCCTGAGGCCGAGCAGCGCCATCAGCACGATCAGCGCGATGACGCAGGCGGCGACCGCCGCGTTCAGGCCGAGCCGCCCGATCGGGAACAGGAAGTTCCACTTGTGGATCATGCTGAAGACGAGGCGTTCGGGCTTCTCCCGGTCGGCGACGCGGTCGACCAGCACGCCCGCTCCGGTATCGACGAACAGCGTCGCGTTCAACGGCTCGCCATAGTCGACCCGCCAGACCGGCAGGCGCTTGTTGCGGAAATCGTATTCGTGGCTGAACCGGGTCACGAGCTCCATGCCCTTCACGGCCTCGTCCGGTGCGCCGGAAAAGCGCCGCGCGACGGCCAGCGCGATGTCGCGGTCGCCCTGATCGACCACCTCGCCGCTCGCCGCGTCGAGATAGAGCGCCGGGCCGTCGGGCTTGATCCCGGTGAAGCGCGCCTCCCGGATTTCGGCCTTTGTGGCGGGCATTGAGGACTGCGTGGCGGTCTGCGGGGCGGTCTCGGGCTCGCTCGCCATCATGCCCGCGTGGTCGTGGCCTGTCATGCCGCCCGCTTTCTCGCCGCCATGATCGTGTCCGCCGCCGCCGATCGAGCCGGGAGCGGGCTTCAGCCCGATGCGGTAGAGCGGCGCGCCCGACCCGCCCTCGACCAGCGCGACCGAGGCGATGGCGCGGCCCTGCGAAAGCGCGGCCCAGTCGCGTTCGACCGGCCAGGCGCCGCTCGCGACATCGAGCGGCTCGCCCATGCGCAGCTGCGTGCCCGGCGGGACCAGCGCCGACTGGACGAGGTGGTAGATGCCGCTGGCGGAGAACATGACGAGCGGCAGCGCGAGGACATGGCCCGCCATCCGGTGCCAGCCCTTCGCGCCGGGCGCGCGCTTCCTGCGCCGCACCGTCACCAGCATGACGATCCCGGTGAGCGCCAGCGCCAGCAGGCTCGCGACCATCAGGCCGATGACGAGGACCCGCAGCCAGTCCATGCCCGGTGGCACCCATTCCCACGTGTGCAGCATCCGGAAGGCGGTCTGGAGCGCCTCCTTGGTGCGATCATTGACCGCGGCAAGGCTGGAGGTTTCGGTGTGGACATAGGCGGTGAGGCGATCCTCGCCCGCGAATTCGATCTTCCACACCGGCAGCAGCCGGTTGACCCACGGATAGTCCGCGTCGAATTCGGTCTGGAGGCTGGCGGAGACGATCTCCCTTTCGGTCGCAAGGAAGTGGCGGGCGATGAACTCCGCCTGCCGCCGGTCGCCGTCCGCGATTTCGCGCCCGTCCGCAGGCGCGAAATAGCGTCGCTCGGCGAGCGGGTCCCCGGTCACCTGCCACAGCGCAGAGCCATCGGGCGACGGAACGGTCTTGACCGCGACCGCCTGCGCGATGCCGTTCGCCGCGAGCGTCTGCGAAATCGGACGCGCCCCGGCCAGCGCGACTTCGGCGGCGGGCGGCATGAACTGCGCCTGCTGCGGACCGAACAGCACCATGGCGACATGGGCGAGGCCCGACAGGCCCCACACCAAGAGACTGATGCCGCCCGCCAGCGCAAGCCAGCGGTGCTTCGAATTGGACCAGCGGGCGGACCTGTTCTTCAGCGACATGATGCAGGCTCCTTTCAGAATCGCGCCCGGATGCCGCCGAAGAAGGCGCGGCCCTGGCCTGGAGTGTAGATGGCGGAAGGGGTGGCGGACTGGTCGGCCACGGTGGCGAGGTTCGAGATGAACACGCGATCGAACAGGTTCTCGACCGAGCCGAACAGGATGAAGTCGTCCAGCACGGTGACGCCGGCGGTCAGCTGCACCGTCTCGTATCCCGGCGCCCTTTCGGTGTTGGCATAGTCCGCCCACGGCCCTTCGGGGATGAAGCGCAAGGTGGCCGAGAGATACCAGTCGTCGACCTGGTCGAAGCGCGTCTCGGCGATCAGCACATGGCGCGGCACGCCCGCCAGCCGGTTGTCGCCGTAGATCGCGTCATCGTCGAAGGCGAAATCGTTGAAGGTGTAGGCAGCCGAGAGGCGCAGCGACTGCCCGCGGGCCGCGAGCACGTCCTTCGCCGGGCGCAGGTCGACGCCCGCCTCGATCCCCTGGTGGATCGTCCGGTCGCCGTTGCCGGTGACGGTGACGAGCCCGCGCGCGCCGGGCACGGCGAAGTCGAGGAACTCGTTCTCGAGCTCCGCCCGGTAGGCCGCGATGTCCCACGAGAACACGCCCTTCGCCCCGCGCGTCCCGATCTCGAACACGGTGGCGCGCTGTTCGTCCAGCGGGGCGAAGGGGAAGGCGCCGCCCGAGGTGAGGTCGGCAAGGCTCGGCGGCTCGAAGCTGCGATTGACGTTGCCGAAGACCTGGATGTCCTGCGCCACGTCGAACAGCACGCCGACGCACGGGTTGAACTGGTCGTATTCGCCGCGCCCGGCAACGGCATCGAGGATAACCTCCACGTCCCGCACCGCGCGCGCATACTGGCCCCCCGCGATGACGGTGACCCGGTCCGTCAGGCCGAGGTCGAGCTGGCCGTAGGTCATCAGCATCGAGGAATCCTGGTCCGAACGAGAGGTCAGCGCCCCGCGCTCGCCCGACAGGTTCTCGAACACCTGCGCATCATTGCTCCCGAAGGCGTAGATCGCGCCGACCTGCCAGCGGCTCTGCGGGGCGAGGAAGGGGAGGTCGCCCGAGAGGCGCACCGAACCGCCGACCTCGTCCTCGCCCTGCACGATGATCCCGGCAAAGCGGGTGATCGCATGGTCGAGACTGCGGCGCGAATACCACGCGCCGATTTCGAGCTCCGCCCCGCCCATGTCGATCGCGGTCAGGTTCGAGACGCGGATCACGCCCAGATTGCGGTCCCAGTCGTCCGCAACCGGACCGGGATCGAGCACCGTGACCGGCCCGCCCGGAAAGAACGGGCCGATCGTCACCGTCCGCCCCGCCGCGCGCGGATTGGCGAGCGCATCCTCCAGCGTGAGCGTTCCCGCCAGCTCGAAATTGTCCGTCAGGGCGGTGACGTAGAACCGCGTCTCGATGTTGTCGGCGACCCGCCAGCCGAAATTGCCGTGGCCGTAGAGGCTCCGGACCTCGCTCTGCTCGCGGTATCCCTCGCTGGTAAGCCCGGTGACGCCGATCCAGTGATCGGTGTTCTCGCCCGCGCCGGCAAGGGACGCGTTGGCGCGGAACGTCTCGAAACTGCCGCCCTCGGCGCGCAGGGCGACGGGGGAGCGCGCGGTGCGGCCCGTCGGGCTCACCACGTTGACGGCGCCGCCCAGCTGGGTCGCGCCGTAACGCAGCCCGTTCGCGCCCTTGAACACCTCGATGTAGCGGATCGTGAGCGGGTCGATCTCCTGGAACTCGGTGTTGCCCGCCGACCGGCTGATCGGGACGCCGTCGCGCAGCACCATCAGCCCGCGCCGCTCGAAGGAGGAATTGAGGCCCGACCCGCGGATCGAGATGCGGCTTTCGCGCTGGGCGCTGGTGTCGGAGAAGACGCCGGGCGTGAGCTCGAGCGTGTCGCCGATCGACTGGGCGAAGATGTCGGCGAAGCCCTCGTCCTCGACGACGCCGATCGCGCCGGGGATGCGTTCGAGTTCCTCGCGCGCCTCCTCGACCGAAGGCGAGGTGGGCGAACCGGCGGCGGCGGCGGTGACGATGATCTCGTCCTGGCGCTGGCCGATGCCCTGCGCGTGGAGGAGGCAGGCGGGCGAGGACAGGAGCGTGATCGCGAACAGCGGCCGCGCGAAATCGGAAAGGTGCATGTGCAGGATATCCCGGAGGCAGCGCCTTCGGCCTGCCGGAAGGCAGGACGGGCGGCGCAAACTCCGCCGCGCAGGGCGGAGCAGGACGGAGCCCGCTACGCCCTGTCGTCAGGCGTGCGGGCGGCTCGCAGTCTCATGCCGTGGGGGAAGGGGGTCCGGTGGAGGGAGGCGGCGGCGCGGCGAGGCCGCGACCGGGCTGGACCGCGCGAAAGGCGGGGACCGGCGCTGCGACCTGCGGCGCGGATGCGACAAGGGCCGGCGCATCGGGCGGCAGGACGGGTGCGCCCACCGCGGCGAAATCGCACTGCGCCTGCGCAGCGCCATGCGTCGCATCCCCGTCCTCGGCGCCACCGTCGCCGTGACCTGTCGCCGAATGGTCCATGCCGCCGTGGTGCGCGCGATGGGCATCATGCGCTCCCGCGGCGTGCCCGGCCAGCGCGGCGAGTTCGGGCGAGGTCGCCGGGCAGGGAACGAGCAGCGCGGGTTCGCCCGCCCCTTCATGCGCCGAAGCGACCATCCAGCCATGCGGGATCATCCACTGCACGCACGCCGCGAATGCGGCGAGCAGCAGCAGGACACGCGCAGGACGGGGGACGGCAAGACGCATGGTAAAGCGGGTCTTTCTCCGTTGGCCGGCTTGCGGGATAGCGCGCGCGGGCCGGTGTTACAACATCACATTCGGCCCCCGGTTCCGCGCGATCAGGCCGCCTCGTCCGCCAGCCTCTGCGCGGTCTTGTAGTCCGGCTTGCCGTTGTTGAGGCGCAGCGAGCCGTCGGTGAACACGTAGAGCCGCGGGATCTTGTAGCCCGCCAGCCCTTCGCGGGCGTGGGCATCGAGCGCGTGCTCCAGCCCCTCGGCATCGCCCTGCGGTGCGACCACGGCGACGACCTTGCGGCCGAAGCGTTCGTCGGGGACCGAGACGACGCGGCAGTCGTGGACGCGCGGATGCTCCATCAGCACCGCCTCGACCTCCTCGGGAAAGACCTTCTCGCCGCCGGTATTGATGCACATGTTGTCGCGGCCGATGAATTCGAGGGTGCCGTCCGCCGCCCAGCGTGCGCGGTCGCCGGTCATCAGCCAGCGCCGCCCGTCGATCTCGGGAAAGGTCCGGCGGTTCTTCTCGTCCTCGCCGAGATAGCCCAGCGGCAGCGGGCCGGTGCGCGCGACGATGCCGACCCCGTCGGAGCCGGGCGGGATTTCCTCGAGGTTCTCGTCGAACAGCTTCGTCTCTCGCCCCGGCAGCGGCTGGAACCTGCCCTCGCCGGTGCTGCCGGCGGCGGTGGTGATGACGATGCCGGTGCCCGAACTTTCGGACGAACCCAGCGCATCGACGATCATCAACGGAGGGTGATGTCCGATCAGACGCGCCTTGAGCGAGGGCGAGAACACCGCGCCCGAGGAGGTGATCGAGCGCAGGCTCTTCAAAACCTCGCCTCCGTCCCCGCGCGCGTCGAGCCGGTCGGCCAGCGGCAGCGCGAAGGCGTCGCCGACGATGAACACGCCCTTGGCGCCGATCCGGGCGATCTCGTCCAGCGCCATGTCGGCGTCGAATTTCGGATGCGGCAGCAGGGCGAGCGTGCCGCCCTTCAGCAGGTGGATGACCGCGCTGAACTGCCCCGCCCCGTGCATCAGCGGCGAGAGCAGGAGGAGCGGCGAGGTGCTCGCGGGGTGGTCGGGGCCGATCCGGGCGGCCTCGGCGGCCTGTTCGGCGAGCGTGCTGGCAACGAAGGGCGGCTCGCCGGGGCCGCGCTGCCACACCGGGATGCTGAACGCCTGCCATGCCTCGTGCATCGGCCACATCACCGCCTTGGGCATTCCGGTCGTCCCGCCGGTCGCGGTGAGGAACAGCGCCTCGGGGTCGTCATGGATGGCAAAGCCTTCCGGCAGGTCGCTGCGCCGCAGGGCCGCCCATTCCCCGGCCGAAACGTCGATCACCCGCGTCCCGCCCGGTGCGGCCTCGCGCGCGAGGTCGGCGAAATCGCCCTCGGTGAAGAGTGCCTTCAGCCCGAACCGCGCGGCGATGTCGGCCAGTTCGCGCGCCTTGTAGTGGTAGTTCACGTTGACCGGGACCACCCCCGCCTTCACGCAGCCGAACCAGGCGAGCAGGTAATCGGGCGTGTTGCGAAGCATCTGCCCCGCGATGTCGCCCGGCGCGAAGCCCTGCGCGAGAAGCCCGGCGGCGATGCGGTCGGTCTCGGCCTCCAGCTCGCCCCAGGTCACCACCCGCTTGCCATGGATGAGCGCCGGCCGTTCCGGTTCGACGGCGGCGGCGATTGCAGCAAGCGCAACACCGAAGTTCGATCCCGACATATTCATGCGAACGAGCCTCCTTCCCTTTTCGAACAGTTCGCCTAGAGTGCCTCCTGCTGCAATTCCCCTGCGTAAAGTGTGAGGCGAATCGAGACGAATTCGCCCGCCTGCGGCTGTTGGGACCGGCGGGGGCACGGGAGCAACCGGAGGAGAGGAAACCGTGATCACAAATCTCGCTGAGTTGCGCGTGCCGCATGGCCGCGAGCCGCTCGAGCACCTGCTCGAGGAAGTCACCATCACCTGTCCCGAGGACATTCACGGTGCCGCCGTCGCGCTCGCCCGCATCGCGCAGGAGCGCGGAATGCAGGTCGCGGTGTGCGACGACATCTCCTCGAAGGAGCCGATGGTCGACGCCGAAGGCACGGTCCTCAACGCCGACATCTTCCGCTGGCTCGACGACGGGGCGCGCTGGTGGGAGGATCACCGGCTCGCGCTCCATTCCCCGCTGCCGCGCGCGTGCCGCTACGAATCGGAAGTGTTCTGGGTGAACGCCCGGGGCTTCCACACCGGCTGGCGCAATTGCTACCTTGAGGAAATCGACCTCACCGATTTCGAGAAACGCGCCTTGTGCAAGGCGGCGATCGTGGTCCCGGTGCACCTCCCCTTCGGCCAGATCTCCGCGTCGAGCTTCGTTTCGATGGACCGTTCCAAGGAAGACCTTTCGGAGGAATTCGCGGCGCACGGCACGCTTTTCGCGCAGGTCGTGCGGCGCTTCGTCGCGGGCTATGTCCAGGCGATGCGGACCAAGCGGCGGATCCCGTCGGACTGCGTGCTGTCGAAGCGCGAGGTGGAATGCCTGCGCTGGGCGGCGATCGGCAAGACCGACAAGGAGATCAGCATGATCCTCAACCGCAGCCACGCGACGATCCGCTACCATATCCACCGCGCGGGCGAGAAGCTCGATAGCGTCAACCGGGCGCAGACGATCTTCAAGGCGGGGCAACTGGGATATCTCGGGGCATCCGATTGAAGCGAACGCGGGCGCGGGTCACCTGCGGGCGGGTGGTTGTCCTCAGGCCCGCGAAAAGGGCTTCCGCTCATCCCAACCTTCGCAAGGGCTCCGACCCGTCCCACTCCGCGCACGCGGCCTTGATCGCTGCGAACAGGCGCGGCCCCTCCCCGCCCTGCTGGAGGATCTCGACGAGGCTGCCCGGCCCCTGTCCGGGATCGACATAGATCACCCGGCTGTCGCCCAGCGCGCCTTCGAGCACCACCTCGGCCCCGCGCGCGGCGCAGACGCGGCGGGCGTCCGCGATGTCGTCGACGAGGATGCAGACATGGTGCAGCCCCCCGCCCACGTCGGCATATTCGCCCGTGTAGATCGACGGATGCCCGTCGCGCGGGCGGATCAGCTCGACCTGCATGTCGCCCCAATAGGCGAGAGCGAGGTCGAAGGCCGCTGCACTCGGCGCGCCGCGATAGCGCATCGCTTCGAGGCGGACGTCCTCCAGCAGGTGGAACGGCCCCACCCCCATGACTGCGGTCCAGTGCCGCACCGCCGCGTCGAAATCCTCCGGCACGAAGGCGATCTGCATCACCTCGCCGAGCTGCGACAACCCCTTCGCGTCCGGCTTTCCCGCCACGACCATGCCCGTCCTCTCCAATCCGCTAGTGTGACCGGGGGGCGAAGCTGTGAGATATCACGGGCGAGAGACACTCCACAAAGTGCGAGGCTCCCCATGGCGCGGGGGAGCGGCCCGGAGCCTCGCGGCGGATCGAGAGGACCGATGAACGAGATCAAGCATGTCGCGCGCGAGGACCGGTGCCCGGGCATCAGCTACACCGAGATGCTGGAGGGCGACACCCGCACGCCGCCCGATTACCTGTTCGAGGAATCCACGATCGCGATGCCGGACGACCCGATCCCGGTCGAACCCTACATCTGCGAGGACTTCGCCCGCCTGGAGCGCGAGCGCATGTGGCCCAATGTCTGGCTTTTCGCGGCGCGCGAGGACGAGATGCCGGAACCCGGCGACAGCGTCGTCTTCGACATCGCGGGCAAGAGCTTCCTGCTCGTCCGCCAGAAGGACGGCAGCGTCAAGGCGTTCTACAACGCCTGCCTCCACCGCGGCCGCAAGCTTCGCACCACCGGCGGCAATTCGAGCCAGCTGCGCTGCCCCTTCCACGGCTTCACCTGGCGCAATGACGGGTCGCTGAAGGAGATTCCCTGCGCGTGGGATTTCAAGCATCTCGAAGGCAAGGACATGGCCCTGCCCGAGGCGCGCGTGGAGCTGTGGGAGGGCTTCGTGATGCTGACCGAGAACCACGACCTGCCCGATTTCAAGACCTGGCTCGGCCCGGCCGCGTCCCATTACGAACGCTACGATTTCGGCAATCGCTACACCGGGATGTGGGTGCAGAAGAAGATCCCGGCGAACTGGAAGGCGACCGCAGAGGCCTTCATGGAAGCGTGGCATTCGATCACCACGCACCCGCAGCTGCTCGGCTTCCTCGGCGATGCGAACACGCGCTACGATCTGATCGGCGACCATTTCAACCGCGCCATCACCCCTTCGGGCGTGCTCAGCCCGCACGTGAAGGGCAAGAATTCGGACTATGTCCTCGAAAAGATGAACGAGTTTTCGGGCGGCGACGATGCCCAGACCAATCGCCGCTTCACCGCGGGCGAGGGCGGAGAGGGCTACGACCCGGACGATCCGCTCGCCGCGCGCCGGGTGCTGGCCGAGGCCGGGCGGCAGGGTTTCGCCGAGCAATACGGCTACGACTATTCGGACGCCGCCGACACCGAGATCCTCGACAACCACACCTACAACATATTCCCCAATTTCGCCCCGTGGATCGGCTTCCTGCCGACGCTGGTCTATCGCTGGCTGCCGGGCGACACGCCCGACTGGTGCATCATGGAAATCCGCCTGCTGTTCCCCACGAAGAAGGGCGAGGAGCGCCCGCGCGCGGTCGAGATGACCTACATCCCCGACGACGAGCCCTTTTCCTGGGCGGCGGACAAGATGGGCCCCGCGCTCGCCAACGTGTTCGACCAGGACATGGCGAACCTGCCCTACGTGCAGGAAGGGATGAAGGCGATGCGCGACGGCAGGATGGAACTCGGCCACTACCAGGACAGCCGGGTGCGCCATTTCCAGATGACCCTGCAGAAATATATCGACGGCGAACTTCCGGCGGTTAAGTAAGCCGCCCCATGAGCATCACCGTCGACCTGTCGGGGCGCACCGCCCTCGTCACCGGCGCGTCCTCCGGGCTGGGCGCGCGTTTCGGACGCATTCTCGCCGCGAACGGCGCGCGCGTCGCGCTGGGCGCGCGGCGCAGGGACCGGCTGGAGGCGCTTGCCGCCGAGATCGGACCGAATGCCGCCGCGATCGCGATGGATGTCGCGCACGAGGCCGACGTGATCGCGGGCTACGACGCCGCCGAAGCCGCCTTCGGCACGGTCGACACCGTGATCGCCAATGCGGGGATCGACGGGGCGGGCCTCATGACCGAGATCAGCGAGGCGGAGATCGAGCGCACGCTGGCGATCAACCTCAAGGGCGCGATCCTGACCGCGCGCGAAGGGGCGCGGCGGATGATGGCGGCGGGCGTGACCAACGGGCGCATCGTCCTCGTCGCCTCGATCACCGCCTTCGAGCCCTCCCCCGGCCTTGTCGCCTATGCCGCGAGCAAGGCGGGCGTGGTCCAGGCCGCGCGCAGCATGGCCCGCGAATGGGCGAGAGCCGGCATCTGCGTCAACACGATCTCGCCCGGCTACATCCGCACCGCGATCAACGACGAATGGTTCGACACCGAGGGCGGCAGGAAGCAGATCGCGCGCTTCCCGAGGAAGCGGCTGATGGAGGAAAGCGGCCTCGACGGGCCGGTGCTGTTCCTGTGCTCGGACGCGGCGGAGTTCGTGACCGGCGCGGACTTCGTGCTGGACGACGGGCAGACGCTGTAAACGGCTGCCCGCCGGGCCGCGGCGCCGAAAGCGAAATTTCCGCTAACGACCCCTGCGCCGTCAAACCCCTTCGTCGCCCCGTGTGTGATCATTGCCGAATCGCGCCTCAAGGCGTTGAACCACAAGCCTTTTCACATGGCCTGCAAAGGTGACGGGGTGTCACCTTTGTCCGCTTTCGCGTCCCGCAGGCGGCGCGCCTATTCGATCGTGCCGATAAGATCGCCGACCTTGTAGACCTTGCCCTCCTCGCCCGTCGGGCGGATCGTGCCGGAGGCCTGCGCCTCGATCTCGGTCGTGCTCTTGTCGGTTTCGACGGTGTAGATCACCTCGCCCTTCTGGACTTCCTCGCCGTCGCCGAACATCCATTCGACGAGGGTCATCTCGGTCGCGCTCATGCCGAGCTTGGGAATGCGAATCTCGGTCGCCATTGATCGGTCTTCCCCTTCACGCCTTGCCGACGCTGGCCTTGATCTGGCCGACGATCTCTTCCCTGGTCGGAATCCATGCCTGTTCGAGGTGGCTCGCGAAAGGCACCGCCGAGAAGGTCCCTCCGATCCGGCGCACCGGGCCTTTCAGGGCGTCCCAGCATTTTTCCTGGATGTTGGCGGCGATCTCCGCGCCGGTGCCGAAGGGGCGCACCGCCTCGTGCAGGGTGAGCGCGCGGCCGGTCTTGTTGACCGAGGCCAGCACCGTCTCCTCGTCGTAGGGCGCGATGGTGCGAAGGTCGATCACCTCGACGCTGATGCCCTCCTTGTCGAGCTCGCCCGCGACCTCGAGCGCGTCGAGGACGGTGCGGCCATAGGTGATGAGCGAGATGTCACTGCCCTCGCGCGCCACCGCCGCCTTGCCGAGCGGGACGCGGTAGCCCTTGCCCGGATCCTCTGCCTTGAGGCCGTAGCAAAGGATGTTCTCGATGAAGATGACGGGGTCGTTGGCGTCGATGCTCGCCCGCATCAGACCCCGCGCGTCGGCGGGGTTGGAGGGGGTGACGACATGAATGCCCGCGACGTGCGCGAACCAGGCTTCGAGCATGTCGGAATGCTGCCCGCCGAAGCCGACGCCGACGCCCGTGGTGGTGCGGATCACGATCGGGCAGGGGGTCTGCCCGCCCGACATGAAGCGCAGTTTCGCGGCGTGGTTGACGATCTGGTCCATGCACACGCCGACGAAGTTCATCAGCATGATCTCGGCAATCGGCCGCTGCCCGGCGAGCGCCGCGCCCACCGCCGCGCCGACGATGGCGGTTTCCGAGATCGGGGTCGCGCGCACGCGGTGCTCGCCGTATTTCTCGGTCAGGCCCTGGGTGACCTTGAACACCCCGCCGCCCTGCTTGGCGCTGACATCCTCGCCGAGGCAGAACACGCCTTCGTCCTCCGCCATCGCCTCGTCGATCGCGAGGTTCAGGGCCTGGGTCATGGTGATCGTGCTGGACGATTCCGGCATGTCAGTTCACCTCCTCGAACACGTCCCTGTGGATTTCGTCGGTATCGGGGAGCGGCGCGTCGAGCGCGTGCCGCACCGCCGCCTCGATCTGCGCGTCGATGTCGGCGACGATCGCGTCCAGCTCCTCCTCGGTGAACTGGCGGTCGAGCATCACCTTGCGCAGCTTGGGCAGCGGGTCCTCCTGCTTCATCTCCTCGATATGTTCGGGCGGCATGTAGCTGAAATCCGCCCCGAAGAAGTGGCCCATCATGCGGTAGCACATCGCCTCGATCAGCGTCGGGCCTTCGCCGGCGCGCGCCCGGTCGACCGCTTCCTTCATCGCCGGGTAGATCTGGTTGACGTCGTTCCCGTCGACCCGCACGCCGCGCATCCCGTAGCCCTGCGCGCGCTCGGCGATGGAGGCGCTCCTGGTGTGGTCCTCGTAGGCGGTGTGTTCGCCATAGCGGTTGTTCTGGCACAGGAAGACGACCGGCAGGCTGTAGAGCTGGGCCATGTTCATCGCTTCGTGGAAGCCGCCGATATTGGCCGCCCCGTCGCCGAAGCTCGCGACCGTCACGCGGCCGTCGCCCTTGTTCTGGCTGGCCATGGCGAGGCCGTTGGCGATGGGGATGCCGCTGCCGACGACGCCGGTCGTCACCATGATCCCGGTTGCGGGATCGGTGATGTGCATGGTGCCGCCCTTGCCCTTGCAGGTGCCGGTCGCCTTGCCGAGGCATTCGCCCCACCATTTCTCCATCGGGATGCCCTTGGCGGTCTGTTCGCCCTGCCCGCGATAGGTGCACACGACATAGTCGTCGTCCTCGAGCGCGGCCATGGCGGCGGCGGAGACGAGCTCCTGCCCGCGCACGCAGTAATACATCACCGCGACCGTGCCCTGCATCAGCAGTTCGCGGAATTTCTCGTCCGTGCGGTTCACCTTCATCGTGCGGGTGTAGATGTCGAGCAGCTTTTCGCGGTCTATTTCGGCCATGGGGGACGAGCCTTCCTGTGATTGCGGGGGAATTCGAACGGGACGCGCCCTAGAACTGGACTCTCTGGGTGAAGCCGCCGTCGACCACCACGTTCGCGCCGGTCATGTAGGGGACGGCAGGGCTGGCGACGAAGACGATCGCCCGTGCGACCTCCTCGTCATTGCCGAAGCGGCCCATCGGCATCTTTGCCAGGGTGGCGTCGTAAAGCTCGGGCATCATGCCCTTGATCGCTTCCCAGTTGCCGCCTTCGTAATAGATCGCGCCGGGCGAGACGGTGTTGACCCGGATGCCCTGCGGCGCGAGCGCCTGCGACAATTGCGAGCCGTATGTGATGAGCGCGGCCTTCATCGCGTTGAAGGCCTGCGGGGCGATGAAGGTCTCGAGCGCGGCGGTCGAGCTCATGAAGACGATCGAGCCGGCATCGCTCCCGGCGAGCATCGGCGTGAGCGTCTCGACCGCGTGGACCGCGCCCATGATGTCCATGTCGAGCGTGGCCTGCCAGTCGCCGGTCCCGCCCGTGCCCGAGGACGAGGCGGTGTGCACGAAGATGTCGCAGCCGCCGAGCTCGCCCGCGGCCTTGTCGAGCCAGGCCTTGTAGGCTTCCGCGCCCGAATTCATGTCGAACACCTCGCCAAAGACCTTGCCCGGCCCGGCGGCGTCGATCGCGGACTTCGCGGCCTCGATCTTGTCCTGCTTGCGGCTGAAGAAGGCGACGTCCGCGCCCTCGCCGGCGAACAGCTTCAGCGAGGCGAGCCCGAGACCGTGCGCGCCGCCGTTCATGATGACCTTCTTGCCTGCAAGTCCCAGATCCATCGCGCACCTCTCCCAATGCGGTGAATGACTGGCAAAGGGATAGCGAAGCGCGCGGCGTGCGCGTATCGTCAAAAGTGTGGGGACGACGCGAAAGGGCACCGCCCGCGCGCCGAAGACCGGTCGCGCACGCACCCGGAACGAAGGGGAGGAACATGACCCTGAGGATGCGCGCCCCGACTGACGGGGGCCGCGCGGATGGCGTCCATTTCCCGTCGTGGGCGGGGAATGGTGCTGCTGGGGAGGATTGAACTCCCGGCCTCACCCTTACCAAGGGTGCGCTCTACCACTGAGCTACAGCAGCGTGACCTTTGCCGTGATGGCGGGTGCCGTGATTGCGGGCAGGCGCGCGCTATTGTCGCGCAGGCCCGCAATGTCAAGCGAAGGCTTGAACCGGCGCCGCTCCGGCGCCAAGGCGTTAGGCATGAGCGAAAATTCCCGCAAGAATATGTCGCGCGAGGAACGCCTCGCGGCCAAGCTGCGCGAGAACCTGCGCCGCCGCAAGGCGCAGGGGAGGGAACTGTCCCGCGCGCAGTCCGGCGCCGAGGCGGGCGAATCGCGCGACAATGGGCTTTCCAAGCCCTGCGCCGAGGGCTAACCACACGCGCTCCGCGACGATAGAGGAGCCCCCGTTTCCGTGCCCAAGCTGATCCTAGTGCGCCACGGCCAGAGCCAGTGGAACCTCGAAAACCGCTTCACCGGCTGGTGGGATGTCGACCTCACCGACAAGGGCGTGGCCGAGGCGAAGGCGGCGGGCGCGCTGATGAAGGAAAAGGGCGTGCTCCCGACCCGCGCCTTCACCAGCCTCCAGACACGCGCGATCAAGACCCTGCATCTCGCTCTCGAACAGGCCGGGCGGCTGTGGATCCCGGAAGTGAAGGACTGGCGCCTCAACGAACGGCACTACGGCGGCCTCACCGGGCTCGACAAGCAGGCCATGCGCGACAGGCACGGGGACGAGCAGGTCCATATCTGGCGCCGCAGCTTCGACGTGCCCCCGCCCGAAATGGAGCCGGGCAGCGAATTCGATCCCGGCGCGGACGAACGCTATGCCGGGATCGACGTGCCCTATACCGAAAGCCTCAAGCTCACCATCGAGCGGGTGCTGCCCTACTGGGAAAGCGACATCCTGCCGGTCCTGGCGAGCGGGGAGACGGTGATCATCTCGGCGCACGGCAACAGCTTGCGCGCATTGGTCAAGCACCTGTCGGACATCTCGGACGACGACATCACGGGGCTCGAGATTCCGACCGGCCAGCCGATCGTCTACGATTTCGGCGAGGACATGGCGCCGGGCGAGCGGTATTACCTGAAGGACAGCTGATGAGCGCGAAAGCCGCAGGGAAGGTCGCGATCGTCATGGGCAGCCAGTCCGACTGGCCGACCATGAAATGCGCCGCCGAGGTGCTCGAGGAGCTCGAGGTCGCGCATGATGCGCGGATCGTCTCGGCGCATCGCACGCCCGACCGGATGGCCGCCTTCGCCAAGGGCGCCGAGGGCGAGGGCTTCGACGTCATCATCGCGGGCGCGGGCGGCGCGGCGCACCTGCCGGGCATGATCGCGGCCATGACGCACCTGCCGGTGCTCGGCGTGCCGGTGCAATCGCGCGCGCTCAATGGCATGGACAGCCTGCTCTCCATCGCGCAGATGCCCGCCGGCGTGCCGGTCGGCACGCTCGCCATCGGCGAGGCGGGGGCGACCAATGCCGGGCTGATGGCGGCCGCGATCCTCGCGCTCGGGGACGAGGACCTGTCCGAACGCCTGCAGGACTGGCGCGCAGCCCGCAGCGCCGCGGTCGGCGAGGTGCCGCAGGACTGATGGCCGTGCGCGCGCCCCTCCCCCCCGGCTCGACCATCGGCATATTCGGCGGCGGGCAGCTCGGCCGGATGCTTGCCATGTCGGCCCTGCAACTGGGCTATCGCTGCATCGGCTACGCGCCCGCGGGCGACAATGTCGCGGCCGAGGCCTGCGCCGGCTTCTTCGAGCACCACTGGAACGACCGCGAGGCCGTTTCGGCCTTCGCCGCGCGCTGCGACGTCGTGACCTGGGAATTCGAGAACGTCCCGGTCGCCGCGGTGGAGGCGATCCCGGCCGACCGCCTGCCGACCTCGGCGCGCGCACTCGAAGTCGCGCAGGACCGGCTGAGCGAGAAGCGCTTCGTCGAGGACCTCGGCGGCCGCGCCGCACCGCACCTGCGGATCGACAGCGAGGAGGATTTCGCAAGGGCCCTTGAAAGCATCGGCACGCCGGGCATCCTCAAGACCGCGCGCGAGGGCTATGACGGCAAGGGCCAATGGCGCGTGCGCGACCGGCACGAGGCGCAGGGGATCCGCTTTCCCGGGCGGCGCTGCATCTACGAACGGCTGGTCGGGTTCGAATCGGAATTCTCGGTCATCCTCGTCCGCGCAGCCGACGGGGAAATCCGCTTCTGGGATTCGACCGCCAACACGCACGAGGGCGGGATGCTGGTGCAATCGGTGCTCCCGGCGGGCGAGTGGGTCGAGGCGCAGGTCGACGAAGCCCGCGCGCTTGCGGGGAAGGTCGCGGACGCTCTGTCCTATGTCGGCGTGCTGACGCTCGAATTCTTTGCCACCGGGGACGGCCCGGTGTTCAACGAAATGGCCCCGCGGGTCCACAATTCGGGCCACTGGACGATCGAGGGCGCGGCCACCAGCCAGTTCGAGAACCACATCCGCGCGATCTGCGGCCTGCCGCTGGGCGAGACCGCGACGCGCTTTGCGACCATCGACATGAGAAACATCGTCGGCGAACAGGCATTGGGCGCGCACCGCATCCTCGCCGAGGAAGGCGAGCCGCACCTTCACCTCTACGGCAAGCGCGAGGCGCGCGAGGGGCGCAAGATGGGCCATGTCACGCGGGTGGGCGCGCGTCTCGGGTGAGCGTTCCGGTGGTCCTGATCTATGCGCGCGCCGCGAATGGCGCGATCGGCCGGGATGGCGGCCTGCCCTGGCACCTTCCGGCCGACCTCAGGCGGTTCAAGGCGCTCACCATGGGGCCGCATGGCAGGGGCCGCCCGATGATCATGGGCCGCCGGACCTTCGAGAGCCTGCCGGGCCTCCTGCCGGGCCGCCGCCATATCGTCCTCACCCGCAGCGAGCGCCGGGACCTCCGGGGCGCCGAGGTCGCGCCTTCGGTCGAGGCCGCGCTGGCGCTCGCCGGGCAGGACGATCCGGACGAGATCGCGGTGATCGGCGGGGCCGCGATCTACGACCTGTTCATGGACGTGGCCGACCGGATCGAACTCACCCAGATTCACGCGGATTATGCCGGCGACACCTTCATGTCCGCCCCCGGCGCCGGCTGGAAGGTGATCCGCCGCGAGGAGCATCCGGCGCAAGGGGGCCTTCCCGGCTATGCCTTCCTCACCTATGAGCGCGCCGAAAGGGGCACTTCCTGATGCGCTGGCTCGATCATCGCGATCCCATCCCCGCGCCCCTGCGCGGTGCGGTGATCGCGCTCGGCAATTTCGACGGTTTCCACCGCGGCCACCAGGCCGTTGCGGGCGAGGCGATCCGCTGGGCCCACGCGGAGGGCCGCCCTTCGATCATCGCGACCTTCGACCCGCACCCGGTGCGGTTCTTCAAGCCCGACGCGCCGCCGTTTCGCCTGACCACGCTCGAACAGCGGCAGGAACTCTACCTCGCCGCGGGGGCGAGCGCGATGCTGGTGTTCCATTTCGACGCCGATCTCGCCGGGACCAGCGCGGAGGATTTCATCCGCACCATCCTGATCGACCGGCTCGGCGCGCACGGGGTGGTCACCGGAGGCGATTTCACCTTCGGCAGGGGCGCAAAGGGCAATGTCGCGCTGCTGCACGGGCTCGGCGGCGAACTCGGCCTGCGGGCGCGCGTGGTCGAGGCGGTCGAGCAGGACGGGGTGGTCTCGTCGAGCCGCATCCGCGAGGCGCTGCGCAACGGCGATCCGCAACTCGCCGCCGATCTCCTCACCCGCCCCTTCGCGATCCGCGGGATCGTCGAACACGGCGACAAGCGCGGGCGCACGATCGGCTATCCCACCGCGAACCTCGCGATCGAGGGCTACCTGCGCCCGAAATACGGGATCTACGCCGTGACCGGGCGCATCCTCCAGACCGGCGAGGTGCTGAAGGGCGCGGCCAATATCGGCATCCGCCCGCAGTTCGAACCGCCCAGGGAACTGCTCGAGCCCCATTTCTTCGACTTTTCGGGCGATCTCTACGGACAGGAGATCGAGGTCGCCTTCCACCACTTCCTGCGCGGCGAGGCGAAGTTCGACAGCCTCGATGCGCTGATCGCCCAGATGGAACGCGACTGCGCCGAAGCGCGAAGGCTGCTCGGATGAACCGGCCGATGCTGCGGGCCGGCTTCGCGCTCGCGCCGCCTTCCTGCTCCTGACCATCCTCAACGCAAGCTGGCTCGCGCCCTACCAGGCCGGCACGCCCAGGCAGGTCGCGCGAATGGGGGCCGCGGGCGGTCGGATCGTGGCCGCCGTGCTTTTCAATGAGGGTTCCCCGCGGGCGCGCGATGCACTAACGGGGCGGCCTTATGTCTGACCAGAAGCGCGACCAAGCCACCAGGGATTACAGGGACACGGTCTTCCTGCCGAAGACCGATTTCCCGATGAAAGCCGGCCTTCCGCAGAAGGAACCGGGCATCCAGGCGCGCTGGGAGGCAATCGACCTCTACGCCAGGCTGCGCGAGGCGCGCCGGGGGCGCGAGAAGTTCATCCTCCACGACGGCCCGCCCTACGCCAATGGCGAAATGCATATCGGCCACGCGCTGAACCATATCCTGAAGGACATGGTGGTGCGCTCGCAGAGCCTGATGGGCAAGGACGCGCCCTATGTTCCCGGCTGGGACTGCCACGGCCTGCCGATCGAATGGAAGGTCGAGGAGCAGTACCGCAAGAAGAAGCTCAACAAGGACGACGTCCCGCGCAGCGAATTCCGCGCCGAATGCCGCGCCTATGCGCAGCACTGGGTCGACGTGCAGCGCGGGCAGCTGAAACGGCTCGGCCTCATGGGCGACTGGGACAATCCCTACCTCACGATGGATTACGAGGCCGAAGGGACCATCGTCGCCGAACTGATGAAGTTCGCCGAAGCCGGCAACCTCTATCGCGGCGCGAAGCCGGTGATGTGGTCCCCGGTCGAAAAGACCGCGCTGGCCGAGGCGGAGGTCGAATACGAGGACATCACCAGCACGCAGATCGACGTTGCGTTCGAGATCGTGGAGTCGCCGATCGAGGAGCTGGTCGGCGCGCACGCGGTGATCTGGACGACGACGCCGTGGACGATTCCAGTGAACCAGGCATTGGCTTATGGGCCGGAGGTTGCATATCGGCTGTGGACTTTCAGCGACGATCCCGGCGACCAGAGCGCGAAATCACCTTCCGCCTCGATCAAAAGCATTCTGGTCGCGGAACCGCTTATTCTCGATGTCCTAGATCGCATGGTTGGTCAGGGGACGCGCCCGAAAAACGCCGGCCTCGAATGGTATGGCGAGTCTTCGCCGAACCATGTGAAGCGCTTCAAAGGCTCCGACCTAGCCGGAACCAAGGTCCGCCACCCGATGCACCGCCTCGGCGGGTTCTACGCAACTCCGCGCCCGCTGCTCCCCGGCGACTTCGTCACCACTGATAGCGGCACCGGCCTCGTCCACATGGCGCCCGATCATGGCGAGGACGATTTCGAGCTGTGCAAGACCGCCGACCTGCACCCCGTCTTCGCGGTGATGGACGACGGGCGCTACCGCGACGACTGGCCGTGGCTCGGCGCTGGCGATTGCGATGCCGAGGGCAAGGAACGCCGCCGCGCGGTCATCAACGCCAATTTCAACGCGCCCGACGGCCCGATCTGCTCGGACCTGCGCGAAGCGGGCGCGCTTCTGTCCGCCTCCGCCGACTACCGGCACTCCTACCCCCATTCCTGGCGCTCCAAGGCCAAGGTGATCTACCGCTGCACGCCGCAATGGTTCGTGCCGATGGACAAGGACCTTGGGGAATCGTCGGTGGCTATCCTTCGACAAGCTCAGGATGAGCGGGGTGGGGACATGGCCTCTCACCCAGCATCCGCTCAGCCTGAGCCTGTCGAAGGCCACGTGCAGCCCTCGACGCTCCGCGAGATCGCCCTCGCCGAAATCGAGCGGGTCGAGTTCACCCCCGCACGCGGCAGCCGCCGGATCGGCTCGATGGTCGAAGGGCGGCCCGACTGGGTGCTCTCGCGCCAGCGCGCCTGGGGCGTGCCGATCACGCTCTTCGTCCGCCCGGACGGGACCTACCTGCAGGACCCGGAGGTCAACGCCCGCGTCATCGCCGCGGTCCGCGCCGACGGCGTCGATGCGTGGGAGGAAGGCCGGAAGGCCGAATTCCTCGGACCCGACCACGACCCGGCCGATTTCGAGATGGTCACCGACATCCTCGACGTCTGGTTCGATTCGGGCTGCACCCACGCCTTCGTCCTCGAAAGCGGCAAGTGGCCGGACCTCCAATGGCCCGCCGACCTCTACCTCGAAGGCAGTGACCAGCATCGCGGCTGGTTCCAGTCCTCGCTCCTCGAAAGCTGCGCCACCCGCGGCCGCGCGCCTTATGACCAGATCCTGACCCACGGCTTCACCATGGACGCCAAGGGCATGAAGATGTCGAAGAGCCTCGGCAACACGGTCAACCCGCTGAAGCTGATGGAGGAATACGGCGCGGACATCATCCGGCTGTGGGCGCTCTCGGTCGATTTCACCGCCGACCACCGGATCGGGGACGAGATCCTCAAAGGCGTCGGCGATCAGTATCGCCGGCTTCGCAACACGTTCCGTTACCTGCTGGGCGCACTCGACGGGTGGGTCGGCGATTTCGGCGACGTGGCCGAATTGCCCGAACTGGAAGTCTACGTCCTTTCGCTGCTGTCCGAACTCGACGGCAAGCTCAGGAAGGCGGCGGAGGAATACGATTTCAACGCCTACACCCGCCTGCTGGTCGATTTCTGCAACGAGGATCTTTCGGCCTTCTTCTTCGATATCCGCAAGGACACGCTCTATTGCGACGGGCCGGACAGCGACACGCGCAACGCCTATCGCGCGGTGCTCGACCTCCTTTTCCATTCGCTGGTGCGCTACGCCGCGCCGGTGCTGGTCCACACGGCGGAGGAAGTGTGGCTGACCCGCTACCCGCAGGACGGCGAACAGGGCGGCAGCGTCCACCTGCTCGAATGGCCGAGCGTGCCCGGCGTCACGGCGGACCGCGCGAAATGGGATGCCCTGCGCGCCCTGCGCGAACGCGTGACCGAGGCGATCGAGCCGCTGCGCCGCGACAAGGTGATCCGTTCCTCGAACGAGGCCGCCGTGACCGTGCCTGCCTCCGCCGTGCCCGCCGGGGTGACGGAGGAACAGCTCGCCGAACTGTTCATCAGCGCGACAGTGACCCGCGGGCAGGGCGAGGCGGTGACCGTGACCCGTTCCAGCGACAACAAGTGCGGCCGCTGCTGGCGCCTGCTCCCCGACGTGCCCGAGGACGGTGCGCTGTGCGGGCGGTGCGCGGACGTGGTGGCGCAGCTTGACGAGGCGGCCGCGTGAGCGGACTGTTCACCCGCAACCGGCTGATCGGGCTCGGCATCGCCGCCTTCATCGCGGCTGTCGACCAGGCGGTGAAGTGGCTCGTGATCGAACCGCTCGCCTTGCGGCAGGTGCGCCATATCGAGCTCCTGCCCTTCTTCGACCTCACCTATACCGAGAACCGCGGCGTCTCGCTCGGGATGCTGCAGGCGACCAACATGGAGATGCGGTTTCTTCTGGTCCTGCTGACGGGGGCAATCGCGGCGGTGGTGTTCGTGTGGATGATGCGCGAGAGGAAGCTCGCCGACATCGCCGCGCTGGCGCTGATCCTCGGCGGGGCGATCGGCAACATCCGCGACCGCTGGAGTCTTGGCTACGTCATCGACTATGCCGATTTCCACATCGGCACCTTCCGCCCCTTCCTCATCTTCAACATCGCCGACGCCGCGATCACGATCGGCGTCGTCATAATCCTTGCCCGCAGCCTGCTGGTGCGCGAAAAGGACGATGACAGCGACAACGCGCGCCCGCTCAAAGCGGGCGAGACGGAGCAATGATCATGCACACCCTGAAAACCGCCATCCTGCTCGGTTCGGCCAGCGCCATGCTCGCCGCGTGCGGCGGCGGCGGGCTGTTCAATCGCGACCGGCCGGACGAATTCGCCGTGCAGCGGCAGGCGCCGCTCGTGGTGCCGCCCGATTTCAGCCTCACCCCGCCCGAACCCGGCGCGCCCCGCCCGGCCGAAGGCACGGCGAGCGAGCAGGCCCTGGAAGCCCTGTTCGGCGGCCCCGCGCAGCGCAGTCAGATCGAAAGCAGCGCGCTCGATCGCGCGGGCAGCGCGGCGCCCAGCATCCGTTCGCTGGTCGGGGACGAGCGGACCAACACGGTCGCCAAGGGCCGCGTCACCCGCGACATCATCGCCGCGCCCGAAGGCGACGGCCAGAACGCGCAGACGCTCATTCCGGGCTGAACGGCCTGAACGATTGCTTCGGATGAGGCACGCCGCCCGGCGCGCCCTCTCCCCGCTCGTGCGCGCCCTCGCTCGCAGCCCGGCAGGTGTGCGTCGCGCGCCTCGCCTTCGGCGGGTTTGCGGCCTCTCAGGCGTCCTCGGGCTCGTGCTCGGGCACGCGGCTCACCAGGAGCTTGTCGATGCGGCGGCGGTCCATGTCCACCACTTCGAAACGCCAGCCCTGGTCGGTGAAGGCCTCGCCCTCGACCGGGAGCTTCTTCAGCACCGACAGGACATAGCCCGCCGCAGTGCCGAATTCGCGGTGGTCGCCATATTCGAGGCCGAGCCGGTCGGCGAGTGCGTCCGCCGAAAGCGCGCCCGAGACGAGCAGCGAGCCGTCCGCCCGTTCGACCACCTGCGGGCTCTCGCCCTCGTCCCGCTCGCTCGCGAAATCGCCCGCGATCGCGGTGAGGAGGTCGACCGGCGTCACCACGCCTTCGAAATGGCCGTATTCGTCGTGGACCAGCGCGAGCGCGATGTCGGCCGATTGCAGCACGCGCAGGGCATCCATCGCATCGAGCTGGTCCGGCACGACTTCGGCCCGGCGGATCATGTCGCGGATCGAGACCGCCTCCCCCTCGACGATCCGGGCCAGCACCTCGCGCACCTTGACGAGGCCGAGGATCGCGTCGGGCGAGCCTTCGGCGACCGGCAGGACCGAATGGGGGCTCGCCGCGATCGTCTCCTGGATATGCCGGCGGTCGGCATCGGCGTCGATCCAGTCGACTTCGGTGCGCGGCGTCATCATCTCGCGCACGGGCCGTTCGGCGAGACGCACGACGCCGGTGAGGATCTGGTGCTGCTCCGCCTCGATCACGCCCGAGCGGGTCGCCTCGGCGAGGATCATGCGCAATTCGTCCGAGGTGACGGGCGACTGTCCCTTCGGCGTGATCCCGAACAGCGCCATCACCGCCGCCGAGGACTTGTCGAGCACCCACACCAGCGGCGCCGCGATGCGGGCGAGCCAGTCCATCGGCCGCGCCATGATCAGCGAGATCGGCACCGCCGCCCGCAGGGCGAGCTGTTTGGGCACGAGCTCGCCCACGACGATGGTGAAATAGGTCGTCAGCGCAATCACCAGGGTGAAGCCCAGTTCCGCCGCGATGTCGCCCGGCACGCCTAGAAAGACGAGCCGCTCGGCAACCGGCAGGCCCAAGCTCGCGCCCGAATAGGCGCCCGCGATGATCCCGATCAGCGTGATCCCGATCTGCACGGTCGACAGGAACTTGCCCGGTTCGGCCGCCAGCGCCATCGCGACTTCGGCGCTGGCCGATCCCTCGTCCTTGCGCGCCTTGAGCGTCGAGGTCCGGGCCGAAACGATCGCGAGCTCCGACATGGCGAAGACGCCGTTCAGCACGATGAGCGCGGCGATGACGAGGAGGTCTTGCCAGGGAAAGGGTGTCACGACGCGGAGAGCTAGCACAATTACGCCGCCATGCCAGCGGGCAAAAACCGGCGGCCGCGCGAAAGCGCTGTCACCGGCGGATTTGCGGGGCTAACGTGTGGCGCGCGACCGATCGCCCATGACCACCGGGTGTGCATCCCGGGGACGACGAGGCGGAACAAGGGGTCGGTTCCGCGGCTTGTAAGGCAAGACTCGCCGCGCTTGGCCGCGCGGCACGACAGAGAGTGGAGGACAGAACATGAAGATTTCTCGGATGCTTCTGGGCGGCACGGCCGCCCTCGCGCTAATCGGGACGAGCGGCTGCGTCACCGATCCCAACACCGGCGATCGCAAGGCTTCGCGCACCGCGCTCGGCGCCGGGATCGGCGGCACGCTCGGCTACCTGCTCGGCGGCGCGATCGGCGGCGATGCGGCGCGCATCATCGGCGCGGGCATTGGCGGTTCGGCCGGCGCGGTGATCGGCAAGCAGTATGACGACCAGATCCGCGAACTCGACGAACTCACCGAAGGCACCGGGGTCGAGGTCGAGGAAGTCGGCGACCAGGAGGCGATCCTGCTGCGTATGCCCGACGGCGTGACCTTCGCGAGCGGCTCGGCCCAGATCAATCCCGGCTTCTACGACACGCTCAATTCCGTGGCGGACAATCTCGTCAACTATCCCAACAGCCTGATCGACGTCTACGGCTTCACCGACACGACCGGATCGGATTCGCTCAACCAGCGCCTGTCCGAACAGCGCGCGCAGGCGGTGGCCGATTACCTTTCGGCGCGCGGCGTGGCGCGCAGCCGCCTCGCCACGCAGGGCTATGGCGAGCAATACGACTACCTGCGGGTCAAGACCGAGGACGGGGTGGACGAACCGCTCAACCGCCGGGTCGAGATCAAGATCATCCCGATCTCGCAGGACGACGTGGAGGCCGCCCGCAGCAACTGACGTGCGTGGGGGCGCCGCGGCGCCCCCAACATCGTCGCCCCGCACCCCGAAGGCCGGCCCGATTGAACCCGGGTCAGCGCAGCGCCTTCGCCCTTTCGGCAAGGTGCCGCACGGTCGCCTCGTGGATCCCGGGCGCGCAGACCAGCACCCCGAAATCGCGCGGGTCGTGCTTGTTGTAGTCGAGCGGCCGGCCGAAGGCGTCGCTCACCCGCGCGCCCGCCTCGCGCGCGATCAGGGTTGCAGCGGCCACATCCCATTCGAAGCCCCAGCGCAGCGTCGCGACGAGATCGGCGCGGTCGTCGGCGACCATCGCGATCCTGAGCGCGATCGAATTGGGCTTCTCCACCGCGACCAGCATCGAATCCTCTTCCGCAAGCCGGTCGACGGGCACCCGCGCGCCCGCGAACTCGGCGCGCGCGCTGGCCCTGAGCGGCGCATCGTTCAGCGTCGCGCCCTGGCCCGCCACCGCGCACCATTCCTCGCCTCGCGCGGGCGCGACCAGCATCCCGATCAGCGGCCGGCCCGCGCTCACCAGCGCGACCGAGATCGCCCAGCCGGTCCGCCCTCGTACGAAATCGCGGGTCCCGTCGATCGGATCGACTTCCCAGATGAGGCCGCTCCCGGTGCGCTGCTTGTCGTCGGCGGTTTCCTCCGACAGCCAGGCAGCCGCGGGAAGCAGCCGCATCAGCTCGCGCCTGAGGAAGCGGTCGACCTCGAGATCGGCCTCGCTCACCGGGTTGCCGGGCGTCTTGTCCCAGCTCGACAGGGCATGGCCCGCCCCCGGCCAGCGGGCATGGGCGATGCGGCCCGCCTCGCGGACGATCTCTGTGAAACGGGCCTTGTCGATCACGTCGGTGTTCTTCGGTCGGGGTGTGCTGCGGGGGGCATGACGGTCCCGACGCTTGGCCGTGCGAGAGACACTTTTCAAGCGCCCCGATCCATGCTTAGGCCCCGCCAAACTCCGCGAGCGACACGAACAAGGGATCGAAAGCTGATGAACGTCCACGAATACCAGGCCAAGGAACTCCTGAAAGCCCACGGGATCGCCGTGCCGGACGGCCATGCCGCGCTCAGCGTCGGGGAAGCGGTCGAAGCGGCGAAGAAACTGCCCGGGCCGCTCTATGTCGTGAAGGCGCAGATCCACGCGGGCGGACGCGGCAAGGGCAAGTTCAAGGAGCTGGCCGAGGATGCCAAGGGCGGCGTGCGACTCGCCAAGTCGATCGAGGAGGTCGAGGCCCATGCGAAGGAAATGCTCGGCAACACCCTCGTCACCGTCCAGACCGGCGCGGAGGGCAAGCAGGTCAACCGCCTCTACGTGACCGACGGGGTCGACATCGCGAAGGAATACTACTTCTCGCTGCTGGTCGATCGCGCCACCGGCCGGGTCGCCATGGTCGCCTCGACCGAAGGGGGCATGGACATCGAGACGGTCGCGCACGAGACGCCCGAGAAGATCACGACGATCACGATCGATCCCGCGCAGGGCTTCATGCCGCACCATGCCCGCGCGCTCGCCTTCGGCCTCAGGCTCTCGGGCGATCTCAACAAGCAGGCGCAGAAACTGGCGAAGCAGCTCTACGAAGCCTTCATGGCGACCGACGCCTCGATGCTCGAAATCAACCCGCTGGTCGAAACCGAGGACGGCAGCCTGACCGTGCTCGATGCGAAGATGAGCTTCGATTCGAACGCGCTGTTCCGCCATCCCGACATCGCCGAAATGCGCGACGAGACGGAGGAGGACCCCGCCGAGGTCGAGGCGAGCGAACATGATCTCGCCTACATCAAGCTCGACGGGAACATCGGCTGCATGGTCAACGGCGCAGGGCTGGCCATGGCGACGATGGACATCATCAAGTTGAACGGCGCCTTCCCGGCGAACTTCCTCGACGTGGGCGGCGGCGCGACGACCGAAAAGGTCACCGCGGCGTTCAAGATCATCCTCAAGGACCCGGCGGTGGAGGGCATCCTCGTCAACATCTTCGGCGGCATCATGAAATGCGACGTGATCGCCAACGGCATCGTGCAGGCGGCGAAGGACGTGAACCTGCAGGTCCCGCTGGTGGTCCGGCTCGAAGGGACGAACGTCGAGCAGGGCAAGGAAATCCTCGACAATTCCGGCCTCGCCATCGTCAGCGCCGACGACCTGGGCGATGCCGCGCGCAAGATCGTGGCCGAGGTGAAGCAGGCCGCGTGAGCTGTGCCGGGCGGGCGGGGCCGGTCCCCGTCCGCCCGCAGCCTCCCGCAACGAAGGACGGGCTCGCGCGCGGGCCGGCCATGGAGCTTGTCCCACTGTCCGCCGCTCCCCGCCCTCGCCCCGCTTTGCTGCGGCGCGGTGGCTGCAGCATTCGCCCCGCGCCGCGCAAAATCGGCACTTGACCTCGGCATGGGCGAGCGCAAGGACAGGCGCGCTGGCGCGGGTTTGCGCCCGGCCCGGAACCGCTTGCCTCGGTTGACGTTTACGTAAACGCCAGCTAGGGCGCGGCGCGAGAGTTTCGCCTTGGACCGCTTGGGGCCCCTATCCCGCGCGGCCGGGCCAAAGGGAAAGGAAACGCACATGAAGATCCTCGTCCCCGTGAAACGGGTGATCGATTACAACGTGAAGCCGCGCGTCAAGCCCGACGGTTCGGGTGTCGACCTCGCCAACGTCAAGATGAGCATGAACCCCTTCGACGAGATCGCGGTCGAGGAAGCGATCCGCCTCAAGGAAGCGGGCAAGGCCGAGGAAGTCGTCGCCGTCTCGATCGGCCCGGCCAAGGCCCAGGAAACGCTCCGCACCGCGCTCGCCATGGGCGCCGACCGCGCGATCCTCGTCGAAACCGACGAAGAGGTCGAACCGCTCGCCGTGGCCAAGATCCTCAAGGCGATCGCCGAGGAAGAGCAGCCCGGCCTCGTCCTGCTCGGCAAGCAGTCGATCAGCGACGATTCGAACCAGACCGGCCAGATGCTCGCCGCGCTGATGGGCCGTCCGCAGGGCACCTTCGCCAACACGGTCGAGGTCGACGGCGACACGATCACGGTGAAGCGCGAGATCGACGGCGGGCTCGAGACGGTGAAGCTGACGGCCCCGGCGATCGTCACCACCGACCTGCGCCTGAACGAGCCGCGCTATGCCTCCCTGCCCAACATCATGAAGGCGAAGAAGAAGCCGCTCGACACCAAGACCCCGGGCGATTTCGGTGTCGACATCGCGCCGCGCCTCACGACCACCAACGTCGCCGAACCGCCCGTGCGGCAGGCGGGCGAGAAGGTCGAGGACGTCGCCGCGCTGGTCGAGAAGATCAAGGCGCTCGGCATCGCGTAAGCGGGCAGCCACGCGCTAGAAAGGAAGAGACGGATGAACACTCTGGTTCTGGTCGAACACGACAATGCCAAGCTGAACGACGCGACCCTGCCGGTCGTCACCGCCGCATCGAAGCTGGGCGAAGTGCACGCGCTCGTCGCGGGCAAGGATTGCGGCGCGGTGGCCGAAGCCGCGGCCAAGATCGCGGGCGTCACCAAGGTGCTGAAGGCCGACGATGCCGCCTACGAGCATGGCCTCGCCGAAAACGTCGCCCCGCTCGCCGCTGCGGTGATGGAAGGCTACGACGCCTTCCTCGCGCCCGCCACGACTTCGGGCAAGAACATCGCCCCGCGTGTCGCGGCGCTGCTCGACGTGATGCAGATTTCCGACATCCTGTCGGTCGAAGGCGACAAGACCTTCACCCGGCCGATCTATGCCGGCAACGCGATCGCGACGGTCCAGTCGAGCGACCCCAAGCTTGTCATCACCGTGCGCGGAACCGCGTTCGAAAAGGCGGCGAACGAAGGCGGCTCGGCGGGGATCGAGGACGTGTCGGGTCCGGGCGATGCGGGCCTCTCGAGCTTCGTCAGCCGCGAGATCGCCAAGAGCGACCGGCCCGAACTGACCAGCGCCAAGGTCATCGTTTCGGGTGGCCGCGCGCTGAAAGACAGCGAAACCTTCGAACAGCTCATCACCCCGCTTGCCGACAAGCTCGGCGCGGCGATCGGCGCGAGCCGCGCGGCGGTCGATGCTGGCTATGTCCCGAACGATTACCAGGTCGGACAGACCGGCAAGATCGTCGCCCCGGAAGTCTACATCGCGATTGGCATTTCCGGCGCGATCCAGCACCTTGCGGGGATGAAGGACTCCAAGGTCATCATCGCGATCAACAAGGACGAGGACGCACCGATCTTCCAGGTCGCGGATATCGGGCTGGTCGCGGACCTGTACAGCGCGGTGCCGGAGCTGACGAACGCGCTGTAAGGGAAGTCAGCCCTGACTACACCATTAGGGCTCCGCTGTGGCGGGGCCCTTTCCCTTTCCGCTCTTTGGCTCGCACATCCAAAATCGTAGCGCAGCTGCTAGACTTGTGGCACTTGTTAGCCATGGCGGGGAATATCAGGGCCTTGGTGAGCAATTTGCTCGCCGCTGATAAGACACTTGAGGGCACGCCCGACTGGCGTGCTGTCGGGAATGGCGATGAGATGCGCCTACTTTTTCCAGTTTTCATCGGCGGGCAAAGCACGCAAGCAACGGTCGAGATTGACGCGTACCCTAACGCGCCGGTCGAGCGCTTTCGCATAATGCTCAACCTCGAAAAGTGCATTTGGCGGATCGACTTCAATGAGTACGAGCAACACATCAATCCGCTGGATACCTGGAGCGAGATCACCCCAAAGAGTTTCCGCGAGCCGCACTACCATTCATGGAGCGATAATGAGCGGTATAGCACGTCCAGTGCGTTACCCAAGAAGCTTCTGATCGCCCGCCCGTTGCCCGAGAGAATCCGGCAGTTCCAAGCGGCCTTTAGGTGGTTCTGCGGCGAGGTAAAAATTGCTCAACCACCTTCGCGTATGCTAATCCTTCCGCAGAGGACTAAGCTGCTATGATTGACGCCCTTAGCCTAGCTCAGGCCATCCGGGAAACAGTGTATGCCGTTCCGGCCGAGGACGGCTTACGCGCAGTCACTCAGTGTCTTTTCCCCTCAAATTCAAGTGTTGCTGTTTCCGTGCGTGGCGGCGGGAACGCCTTCGTAGTTTCGGATGATGGAGCGGCACTTTCTGAGATTGCAAGTTCTGGTGCGAGTGAGCGCCCCACCGACCGGCAGATTCGCTTAGCAATCGGGAAGCAGGGTTTGAAGGTTGAACAGGGAGTGATTTTTTCGCCTCCCGTTGCCGAAGCGGAGATTCCGTTTGCCGTGATGCTGGTCGCAAACGCAGCAAAGACAGTTGCAGACTGGGGGCTGGAGCACATGCGCTTTACGGCACCTCGGAATTTCCGCAGAGACCTTGCGGATCTCTTGCAGCGACATTTTCGCGATAACCTGAAAGAGGATCAGCAGATTTTGGGTAAGAGCAACAAGGCCCATAAATTTGGGCATGTGATCTACCTCCAAAACGAGAAAAAATTGCTTGTTGATCCAGTGGTTAATGACTCGTCGTCGATCAATTCGCGGCTGGTCGCCAACATGGACGTCAAAATGCTGAACGATCCAAATATCCAGCAATTGATTGTATTCGATGATCGTTTGGAGTGGTCGGCTTCAGATCTTCAATTGCTTTCGCTTGGGGGCCCGCTGATCGGATTCTCGCGTGCGGAAGCTGAGATTGAGCGGCTGGCAGCCTAGCCGAGCATTTAGCCCCCTCACATCACCGTCGTGATGAAGTGCAGCGTCATGCCGACGAGCCCGCCGACCAGCGTGCCGTTGATGCGGATGAACTGGAGGTCGCGGCCGACCGCGCCTTCGACCCGGCCGGTGATCGTGGTCGCGTCCCAGCGCTTCACCGTGTCCGACACCAGCGTCACGATCTGGTCGCCGTAGCGGGTCGCAACGCCCACGGCGGTGCGACGGGCGAAGCGGTTGATCTGGAGCTGCAGCCGCTCGTCCTGCTTCAGCGCCGCGCCCAGTTCGGCAAGCGCGCTGCGCATCTCCTCGCCCATGCCGCTTTCCGCATCGCGCGCGCGGCGGATCAGCGACCGGCGCAGGCGTTCCCACACCCCCATCCACCACACCGCCACCGCCGGATTGGCGAGCAGTTCGCGCTTCAGCTCCTCCACCCGCCCGCGCGTTTCGGGGTCGTGCTGGAGATCCTGCGCGAGCTTCGTCAGCCCCTCCTCGACCTTGTGCCGCAGCGGGTGGTCGGGATCGACCAGCACTTCGGCCAACAGCTTGTAGAGCCCGTCGAGCACGTTGGCGGAGATCGTCTTGTCCAGCCCGGCCCACCGCAGGACGGCGGAAACGCGTTCGTGGATGATCGCGCGGATCGTGTCCTCGTTGTCCTCCAGCGTCAGGCCCGCCCAGCGGATCAGCCCGTCGATCACCGGCTGGTGGCGCCGGCCGGCCATCATGCTCTCGATCATGCGCCCGGCGAGCGGCGAGACCTCGATCTTGGCGAGCTGGCCGGCAAGCCCCCTGCGCACCTGGTTGCCGAGCCGGTCGGGATCCAGTGATTCGAGCAGTTCGGCGACGAGCTCCGCCGCGCCTGCCGTGATGCGCGACCGGGCATCCTCTCCGCCGCGCTCCGGACTGGCGACGAGGAAGTCGCCGATCGCGCGGGCCACGTTCATCCCCGCCATGCGCCGGGCGACGACCGCGGGGGTGAGGAAGTTCTCGCGCAGGAAGGAGGCCATCGTGTCGGCGATGCGGTCCTTGTTCTGCGGGATGATCGCGGTGTGCGGGATCGGCAGGCCGAGCGGGTGGCGGAACAGGGCGGTGACCGCGAACCAGTCGGCCAGCCCGCCCACCATCGCCGCCTCGGCGAAGGCGTTGACATAGCCCCAGGCCGGGTGGTCGCCGACGAGGCCGTGGGTGGTGAAGAAGATCACCGCCATCGCGGCCAGCATGCCGGTCGCGGTCCAGCGCATCCGCCGGGCGCGGTCCGGGGTCAGGGGATGGCCGCCATAGGCACGGGATCCGGGGCTAATGCTCGCCATGACGGCCCTGATAGCGGGAGGATAGCGTCCGCGTCACGCCCGCAGAGGTCACTCCGCCGGTTCGACCCCGGGCGGAAGGCGCCGTGCCGGTGCGGCTGCGCCGCCCGGCGCCGGGGCATCGGGCCGCGGCCCCGCCGGCTGCGGCACGCCGCCCTGGGGCGGCGCGGGCCTGCCGTCGTCGCCGGGGCGATAGGTCAGCATCCGTTCGCGCAGCCACGGGCCGACCCGCTTCTCGAAGCCGTCGGCGAGGCTGAAGCCCGCCGGCACGATCAGCAGCGTGAGCAGGGTCGACAGCAGCAGGCCGCCGATCACCACGATCCCCATCGGCTGGCGCCATGCCCCGTCGCCGCTGAGCGAGATCGCGACCGGGACCATGCCCGCCGTCATCGCCACGGTCGTCATCACGATCGGCTGGGCGCGCTTGTGCCCGGCCTCCATGATCGCCTCGAGCTTGGAGGTGCCGCGGTCCATCTCCTCGATCGCGAAATCGATCAGCAGGATCGAGTTCTTGGACACGATGCCGAGCAGCAGCAGGATGCCGATATAGACCGGCATCGACTGGGGCATCCCGACCAGCCAGATCATCAGCACCCCGCCCAGCGGCGCGAGCGCGAGCGAGGTCATGTTGACCAGCGGGCTCATCAGCCGCTTGTAGAGCAGCACCAGCACCGCGAAGACCAGCAGCAGGCCCGAGATGATGGCGATGATCAGGTTCTGCACCAGTTCGGCCTGCCATTCCTCCTCGCCCACGACGTCGCGGATCACGCCGGTGGGCAGGTCCTGCAGGACCGGCAGGGCATCGACCTGCGCCTGCGCCTCGCCCTTGAGCACCCCGCTCGCGAGGTCCGCGCCGACGAGGACGCGGCGGCTCTGGTTGTAGCGCTGGATCGTCGTTGGCCCGGAGCCGAACTCGATCTCCGCGACGCGGCCAAGCGGCACCGAACCGCCGCCCGCGGTCTGCACGGGGAGGTTGCGGATGTTGGTGAGGTCCCCGCGCGCCTCGTCGCTCAGGCGGACGGTGATCGGGATCTGGCGGTCGGCCAGCGAGAAACGCGCCGCGTTCTGCTCGATCTCGCCGAGCGTGGCGATGCGGATCGTCTGCGACAGGGCCGCGGTGGTCACGCCGAGTTCGGCCGCGATCTTCTCGCGCGGGGTGATGATGATCTCGGGCCGGTTGAGGTCGGCGGCGATGCGCGGCGCGACGAGCGTGTCGAGCCCCTTCATCTGTTCGACCAGTTCGAGCGCGGTTTCCTCCAGCAGTTCGGGATCGGACCCGGCCAGCATCACCGTGATGTCGCGGCCCGAACCGAAGCCCGCGCTCTGCGACTGGAAGCGCACCCTTGCATCGGGGATCTGCGCGAGGGCCGGGGCCAGCTCGCGCTCGAACTCGATCGAGCTGCGTTCGCGGTCGTCGGTGAGCTTGACGAAGATCGACGAACTCGCGCCCAGCCTGATGCGCTGGAGCTGGCGTTCGACCTCGGGTTCCTGTTCGAGCCTTTCGGCGACTGAATTGACGATCCGCTTGGTCTCCGCGAGCGTGGTGCCGGGCACGGTCTCGATCTCGACGCGCGAATTCTCTTCGTCGATGGTCGGCTGGAACTGGGCCGGGATCTGGCCGAACAGCAGGATCGTCACCAGCAGCGAGAACCAGCCCACGCCCAGCATCCACACGCGGTGGTCGTAGAAGCGGGCCGTGAGGTAACGCATTCCCTGCCCGAACCTGCCGCCGGCCCCGCCGGCAAGCTCGACCAGTTTGAACACGCCCCACCCGGCGAGGAAGGCGATCGCCGAAGTCAGCAGGACGATCACGATCTCGAAAGTCTTGGCGACGATGTGGTGGAGCGTGCCGTAGGGGTCGCTCGACACCGCGCCCGCGACCTTTTCGGGCACTCCCAGCCCCGTGAGCAGATCGAACACGGTGAACATCGCAAGGCCGGTCGCCAAGAGCAGCAGCACGACCGTCAGCAGCAGCGCGATCATGTAGAGCCAGCGCGAGCGCGGCCCCTCGATCCCCGCGCGGCGCGCGGCCATCTTGCCGGTGTCGAGCGTCCAGCCGAGCACCGCCATGTAACGGTCCATCCACACGCCTTCGCCATGCGCGCCCTGGCCCTGCGCCTTGAGGAAATAGGCCGCCATCAGCGGCGTCACCATGCGCGCGACGGCGAGCGACATGAGCACCGCGACCACCACGGTCAGGCCGAAGTTCTGGAAGAACTGGCCCGACACGCCCGGCATCAGGCCGACGGGAAGGAACACCGCGACGATGCAGAAGGAAGTCGCGACCACCGGCAGGCCGATCTCGTCCGCGGCGTCGATCGACGCCTGGTAGGCCGATTTGCCCATGCGCATGTGGCGCACGATGTTCTCGATCTCCACGATCGCGTCGTCGACCAGCACGCCCGCCACCAGCGCGAGCGCGAGCAGCGAGAGGAAATTGAGGTTGAAGCCCAGGAGGTCCATGAACCAGAAGGTCGGGATCGCCGAAAGCGGAATGGCGACTGCCGAGATGAAGGTCGCGCGCCAGTCGCGCAGGAACAGGAACACGATCACCACCGCGAGCAGGGCGCCTTCGACCAGCGCCCACATCGAGGAGGTGTACTGGTCGCGCGTGTAATTGGTGCTGGTGCCCAGCCGGATGAACTCGATCCCGTCGAACTCCTGTTCCATCGCGTCCATTTCGGCGAGCGCCGCGTCATAGACCGCAAGGTCGGATGAGCCGCGCGCGCGGTTCATCAGGAAATTGACGACTTCCTTGCCCTCGACCTCGCTCAGCGAGGTGCGCTCGGAATAGCCGTCGCGCACGCGGGCGACGTCGGAGAGCCGGATCGTGCGCCCGCCGCCGAGCTGGATCTGGCGCTGCGACAGGTCGTAGGCGGTAGCGGCATTGCCGAGCACGCGCAGCGACTGGCGCGTCCCGCCCAGTTCGGTGAGGCCGCCCGCCGCGTCGAGATTGGTCTGGCGCAGCACGTTGTTGACCTGCGAGGCGGTGACGCCCAATGCCTGCATCCGCTGCGGATCGAGGATCACCTCGATCTCGCGGTCGACCCCGCCGAACCGTTCGACCTCGGCCATGCCGTCGATCTTGAGCAGGCGCTTGGAAACCGTGTCGTCGATGAACCAGCTCAGTTCCTCGATCGTCATGTCGTCGGCCTCGACCGCGAAATAGCCGATCGGCTCGCCGACCACCTGGACCTTCTGGACGCGCGGTTCGAGGATCCCGTCGGGCAGCTGGCCGCGGATCGAATCGATCGCGGTCGTGACCTCGCTCACGGCCTCGATCAGGTCGGTGCCGATCTCGAATTCGACGAAGGTGACGGACGATCCCTCGGCCGCGGTCGACTGGATCGAGTTGACCCCGTTGATCGAACGAACGGCGGCTTCGACCCGCTGCGTGATCTGGTTCTCGATCTCCACCGGGGAGGCGCCGGGCTGGGCGATGTTGACCGTGACCGCGGGGAAATCGACGTCGGGGTTGTTGGTCACGTCCATCCGCAGGAAGCTGACGACCCCCGCGAACAGCAGCGCGGTGAACAGCACCAGCGGAATGACCGGGTTGCGGATCGACCAGGCGGAGATGTTGCGAAGGCTCATTCGAAGCTCACTCTATGTCTGTCGCGGCCTGCACCAGGGGGAGGTGGGCCGGATCGTCATTGCCGCACGGTGTCGAGCGACGCGCGGCGTTCCTGCGGCCCGGCGCGGCGCGGATTGACCGTCTCGCCCGGGTTGAGGAAGCCGCCCGCCTTGAGGACGATTTCCTCCTCCCCGCTCAGGCCCTCTAGGATCGCGATGCCGTCCGCGGTCACCATCCCGGTGCGAACGCCGACCCGCCGGGCCTTGTTCTCCTCGTCGACGACGAAGACGAAGGCGCCGTCGTCATCGGCCAGCACCGCGCTTTCGGGAAGGACGGTGGCGATCACCGTGCCCGAGCTGATCCGGGCCGTGGCAAAGCCGCCGGGACGCAGTTCGGGCGCGAAGGGAAGGGCGATGCGCGCCGTGCCCTGACGCGTCTGGGAGTCGATCACCGGAGACAGCTGCCACACCTGCCCGGCGAACTGCTTGTCCGAACCGCTCGGCACGACCGTGGCCGGGACGCCGACCGAAAGACTCGCCAACTGGTCCTCGCTGACCTGGGCCAGCACTTCCATCTCGCCGCCGCGCGCGATCCGGAACAGGGCGGAACTGCCCGCGCCGACCGTCTGGCCGGGCTCGACATTGCGTTCGAGCACGTAGCCCGAAGCGGGCGCGATGACGTTGAGCCGGGCGTTGCGGGCCTGCAATTCCTCGAGCTGGGCCTCGGCGACGCGCACCCGGGCAACCGCCGAATCGCGGGTCGCGCGCAGGCGGTCGACATCGGCCTTGGAGACGAACCCGCGCTCCACCAGTTGCAGCGCGCGATCGAGATTGGCTTCGGCAAGGTCCGCATCGGCGCGCGCCACCTCGACCTGCGCGGCCAGCGCGTCGGCCTGGCGGCTCTGGACCGAACGGTCGATCACCGCGAGCACCTCGCCCGCGCGGACCCAGTCGCCGGCATCGACGCGCACGTCCATCACCTGCCCGCCCTCACCCGCGATCCCGACCGGCATCGGCCGGCGCGCGGCGACCGTGCCGGGCACTTCGAGCGTGCCGTCGATCGTGGTGCGGCCGGGGACCACCACGCTCACCACCGGGGCCTGCGACGTGTCGTCGGCGGTCGGCGCGGGCTCTCCGCCGGCAAGCGCGAAATAGGCGGCGATCGCCAGCAGCAGGGCGAGCAGGCCCGCGCCACCGATCAGCAGCCAGCGCAGCACCGGGGACGGGCGCGTGCCCTCGCCCGCGGCGACATCCGCCGGGACGCGGTCGGCCGCCTCTGCCGTGATGGTGGTCTCGTAATTCATCGCCGTTCCCTCATGACCGGCCGACCTCTTCGTCGATCGCGTTCGGCGATCGCGGGTCGGCACCGGTCCCGGCCGCCCGGATCGGGCGCCCGCTTCATGACATAGTGTATTATATGCCTAAGGCACTTTGGGCAACATACATAGGCACCGGGCCGCGCGGCGGCAATGCGCGGTTCGACTGATGACTTGGGTCCTAGACGAAGGTCGAGCGCATCGGTTCCGCCCGCGCCGGCCCGCACCGCTGCCGGGCGTCAGCGCAGCCGGCCGCGCTGGATGAAGTTGAGCACCCCGAGCAGGATGACCGCCCCCACGAAGGCGGCGAGAAGCGCGCCCACGTCGGTGACGTCGCCGATGCTGCCGCCGCCGAAGAAGGAGAACACGCCATTCCCGATGAAGGAACCGACGATCCCGACCACGATGTTCCAGAAAATGCCCATCTGTGCATCGCGGTTCATGACGAGGCTGGCAAGCCAGCCGATCACGCCGCCCATGACGATGAAGACGATGAATCCCATGCGCTCACCCTCCAGCCGGGGTTCGCGCCGCCCTGCCGCGCGATTCCGCCCCGCCCGACGCCTATAGCGCATCGCGCGCCGGGCCTGAACCCGGCGCGCGGTCATTTGCGATGGGACGCCGGGAACGGCGCAATCAGAAATTGAGCTGGCGCTCGTACTTGTCGCGGTAATACTGGATCTTGGTGACGCGCAGCCCGTGCATGCCGACCCGGTCGACCGCGCGCTGCCACGAAGCGAACTCCTCCAGCGTCAGGCCATAGCGCTCGAGCGCCTCGTCCAGCGTCAGCAGTCCGCCATTGACCGCCGCGACCACCTCGGCCTTGCGGCGCACGACCCACCGCTTCGTCTGGGGCGAGGGCAGATCGTCGAGCGTGAGCGGCTCGCCTAGCGGGCCGATCACCTGGGCGGGGCGGATGTCCTGGTTCTCAATCATTAATCTTCTCTCGCATCGCCTGTTGCCGCATCCCTTTCCTTTGACCGAAGGATGCCGTGCGAGGCTTTGCGAGCCTCTAAATCATCGGGGTTAACAGGCCGTTCCCCATGTTCGAGAGCGGCAAAGTAACGCGCAGCCGCATCCCCGAAGCTCGCTGCGGTGGCTTCGATGTTGAGCTTGGCGTCGCGGCGCAGCAGCACGCGCAGGTCGCGCGCCGCGCCGAGCCGGGCGTTGAGCTCGCCCCAGTCGATCGCGCGCAGGGCGTTGCCGCCGCGGCCCGAGCCAAGGCCGGCGCCTTGCACGTCTTCGTGCCCGGCGCGCTCGGGACGAGCGCGGGCGATCGCGACTTCGCGCACCGGGCCGGAGCGCGCTTCGCCACCGGCGCCGAGGTCGGGCGCCTGCGGAAGGATGGAATTGACCTTTTCGAACATGTGGGGCGTTCTAGGGCGCGGTTCTCAAGATGTGGTAAAACCCGAATTTACCAGCGCTTAGGAATACCGCTTGGCAAACCGTGAACCACGCCGGAAAGCGCCGGTTCGCGGCAGGCTGGAACCCGCGCGCGTCCTTCCCTATATGCGCGCACGTCCCATGCACACCGCCACCCGCCTCGAGGCCGGCCCGATCCCGGGTCACGAAGCCGCTTCGCTGTTCGACCTCCCGCGCCCGGCGGCCGAATGCCGGATCGTCGTCGCCATGAGCGGCGGGGTCGATTCGTCGGTGGTCGCCGCGCTCGCCGCGGCGAGCGGGGCGGAAGTGATCGGCATCACCCTCCAGCTCTACGACTATGGCGCGGCGACCGGGCGCAAGGGTGCGTGCTGCGCGGGCGACGACATTTCCGACGCGCGCGCGGTGGCGGACCGACTCGGCATCGCGCATTACGTCTTCGACCACGAAAGCGCCTTTCGCGAGGACGTGGTCGACCGCTTCGCCGACGAATATCTCGCCGGGCGCACGCCGGTGCCCTGCATCCGCTGCAACATGGGGCCGAAATTCACCGACCTGTTCCGCATGGCGCGCGAACTGGGCGCGGATTGCCTCGCGACCGGGCATTATGTCCGGCGCGTCCCAGCGAAAGGCGGCCCGCACCTCTACCGTGCGGTCGATCCCGCGCGCGACCAGTCCTATTTCCTCTACGCGACGACTCAGGCGCAGCTCGATTTCATCCGCTTTCCGCTGGGCGGCCTGCCCAAGCGCGAGGTGCGCGCCCTTGCCGAATCGGCGGGCCTGCGGAACGCGGCGAAGCCCGACAGCCAGGACATCTGCTTCGTGCCCGACGGCGATTACGCGAAGATCGTCACCAGGCTTCGCCCCGAAGGCGCCGCGCCGGGTGACATCGTGCACGCCGTCACGGGCGAAAAGCTGGGCGAGCACCCGGGTATCGTCCATTTCACCGTCGGCCAGCGCAAGGGCCTCGCGATCGGCGGGCAGCCCGAACCGCTTTACGTGATCGGCGTCGATGCCGAAACCCGCGAGGTCCGGGCCGGGCCGCGGCGCCTGCTCGCCGTGACGAGCGCCATGGTGATCGAGACCAACGCGATCGGCGATGTTCCCGGCGAAGGGCTCACCGCCAAGGTCCGCTCGATGGCGAAGCCGGTGCCGGTGACGCTGGACGGCCCGCTCGGCGGCGGGGCGAGCACGCGCATCCGCTTCGTCGAACCGGAATACGGCGTCGCACCCGGGCAGGCGGCGGTGATCTATGCCGGGGAACGCGTGGTCGGCGGCGGCTGGATCGATTCGACCGAGGCCGTCCGCGCCTGAGGCCTAGCCCTTCCAGGGTTCGAGCACGCAGCCATAGCCTTCGCGGTAGGTCGCGGTCGTATCGGTGACGAAGGGAAACCGCGCGGTGACGCTCTTCGCCTGCTCGTCGTCGGCCAGGGTGACCAGTTCCATCCCGGCAAGCCTGTCCTTCGCGCAATCCTCGAGGCTGCGTCCGGCGACGAAGCGGCACGAACAGGCGACTCGCGCGGCGTAGGAGGTGCCGACATCGGCATAGCCCCCGATCGGTTCGCGCCAGGCGATCGCGGCGGCCGCGATGGTGCCGACCACCAGCAGCAGGAACCACACGCCAAGGCGCGATCCGGGGGAGCGTTTCGGGTTTGCCCTGTTCGAGCTTGTCCTGTTCGAAATTGCCATTGCCAAGCCTGAAGGGTTCGGGGATTGGGAGCGCGATGACGCATCGCTCCCTGTCTATTAGGCGCGCCCACCCGCTCGCGCCAGCCCCTCTTCTGCCCGCCCTTGCCCTGCTCGCCGCCTGCGGCGCGTCCGGCCCGGCCGAACCCGCGCCCCTGACCGAAGAGGCGCGCGCCGCCGTTACCGACAAGGCCGGCGCCCCCAGGGAACAGCTCGCCCGCGAAGTCGACGACCTGTTCGCGCTGGAAGGTCTCGGCGAGACGCGCGCCGTCGTGGTGATGGCGAACGGCGAACTCGCCGCGGAACGGTATGGCGAAGGTTACGATGCCGACACGCGTTTCGTCAGCTGGTCGATGGCCAAGACCGTGACCGCGGTCATGATCGGGATGCTGGTCGCCGACGGGTTGCTCGGCCTCGACGCGCCCGCCCCGGTCGAGCTGTGGCAGCGCCCCGGCGATCCGCGCTCCGCGATCACGCTGCGCCACCTTCTCCAGATGCGTTCGGGCCTGCGCCATACCGAAAGCGGCGATCCGCCCTACGAAAGCAGCGAGGTGCGGATGCTGTTCCTCGACGGGCGCGACGACATGGCGAAATGGGCCGAGGAACAACCGCTCGAGGCGGAGCCGGGCGAGTATTTCGAATACTCCTCGAACACCACCGTCATCCTCGCCGACATCGCGGCCGATGCGCTGACCGGGAGCGACGATCCGGAAACGCGGCGCAAGGCCGTCGCCGATTTCCTTGAAGCGCGCCTGTTCGCACCGCTGGAAATGGCTTCGATGGTCCCCGAATTCGACGCCTCGGGCACGCTGATCGGCGGCAGCCTGATGCACGCGACCGCGCGCGACTGGGCGCGTTTCGGCGAATTCCTGCGCCGCAAGGGCCGCGCGCCGGGGGGCGAACAGCTCGTCCCCAGCCGCTGGGTCGAGGAAATGGTGACGCCGAGCCCGGCATCGCCGCATTACGGCCTCCAGACCTGGCTCAACCGGCCGGTCGAGGGGCTCGAATTCCCGCACCCGCTGTTCCCCGACCGCGCGTCGCAGGACCTGTTCGCGCTGATCGGCCACATGGGGCAATATGTCCTCGTCGCACCCGACCGGCGGCTGACCATGGTGCGGCTCGGCCATTCCAACGGGGAGGAGCGGCGCGCCATGCTCCAGCAGGCGGCCGACGTGATCGAGCTCTATCCGGAGCGCTGAGTGCCTCCAGGCACTCGGCGCGGAGCCCCCGCGCAGGCGGGGGCCTCGTTGAGCTTGGCGGCGGATAGGCTGGAGGTCCCCGCCTCCGCGGGGACTCGCAGGAGGGGCTAAAGCCGGAAAGTCCCCTCGACCACCGTCACGCAGGGACCGCCGAGCCAGGCGCGCTGGTCCTTGCCCTCGCCCTCCAGCCGCATGGTGAGCTCCCCGCCGCGCTGCGATGCCTGGTGCGCGCGCAGTTCCCGCCGGCCGAGCCGCTCCGCCCAGAACGGGGCGAGCGCGGCGTGGGCGCTGCCGGTCACGCTGTCCTCGTCCACCCCCCAGGCGGGGACGAACACGCGGCTGACCACGTCGTAATCGCTCTCCTCGTCCGCCGGGGCGGTGCAGATCGCCATGAGGTCGATGTTCCGCAGCGCCGCCATGTCGGGGGCGAGGCCGCTAACCTCGGCTTCGGACTGGAGCGCGACGATCGCGGTCTGCTCGGCCCCGTACCACGACACGAAGACCTCCCCGCGAAAGCCGATCGCGGCGAGGAGATCGGGATGCGAATCGCGCTCGACCAGCGTGACGGGAAGCGCGAGTTCGTAGCCCTCGCCCGCTTTCACGACTTCGAGCACGCCCGCCTTGCGGGTGCGGAAGGTGACTCGGGTTCCCTCGCCGAAACGCTCCGCATCGGACAGGACCACGTGCCCGCTCGCAAGCGTCGCATGGCCGCACAGCGCGACCTCGGAGGTCGGCGTGAACCAGCGCAGTTCCCAGTCCGCCTCGCCCGTTTCATCGCGCACGAGGAAGGCGGTCTCGGCGAAATTGTTCTCCTCGCCGATTCGCTGGAGCACTTCGTCGGGCAGCCATTCCCCGAGCACCATCACGGCCGCCTGGTTGCCGCGGAAGGGGGCGGCGGCGAAGGCATCGACGTGCCAATAGGGTATCGTCCCGGTCATCGAAGAACCTCAGGGATAAAGCAGCGTGTCGCTCCAGCCGAGCGCGTCGCCCGCGCCGGTGAGCGTGAACAGGCGGCGGTCGTGGAGGCGGTTGTCGCGGTCGCGCCAGAACTCGATCCGCTGCGGCGACAGGGTGAAGCCGGTCCATTCGCTCGGGCGCGGGACCCTGCCCTCCTCCTGGTGCTTTGCCCAGATCGCCTTGACCCGGTCGATATAGGTCTGCCGCGTGTCGAGCGGGCGCGACTGGTCGCTCGCAGCGGAGCCGACCTGGCTCTTGTAAGGGCGCGAGTGGAAATAGGCATCGGCGCGCGCGGGCGAGACTTCGGTCAGCGGCCCTTCGATGCGGACCTGGCGGCGCAGGCTCTTCCAGTGGAACAGGAGGCTGGCCTGCATGTTCGCGCGGATTTCCCCGCCCTTGCGGCTGCCGGCATTGGTGAAGAAGGTGAAGCCGCCGCCGATCACGCCGTAATCCGCGCCTTCTTCGGCCCCGTGGCCCTTGAGCAGGACCATCCGCACCGAGGGTGCGCCGTCGGGCGTTGCGGTCGCCAGCGCCATGGCGTTGGGATCGTTGATCTCGCTTTGCTGCGCCTCGGCGAGCCATTGCGCGAAGAGCACGAAGGGATCGGCGCCTGCCGGAATCTCGCTGTCGGCGAGCTGGGCGGAATCGAGGCCGGTTGATGCGAGGCTGTCGGGGGAGGTCATGGAGCGGCTCCGGAGGGCATGGTGATCTGGGCCGAGCGCATATCACACGGTCCGCAAAAGGAAATCCGCGCCGGGTGCGCGGGTTCCAGCGAGCGCGCGCTATTGCGTTGCATGCGGCCCGGGGCTAGCCCCGGACGCGTGACGCCGACGATGATTGTCCTTCTCTTCGCGCTCCTGCTGGCGGCCCTGGCCTATTGCGCGTGGCGGGTCGCGAAGCTCTTCCTGCGAGGATGGAAGGACCGCGTGTGGATCTGGCGGGATGCCAACCGGGCGGGGTTCTTCCTGCTGGTCCTCGCGGTCCTCCAGGTGCACGCATGGGCGATCCGCGAGGATTTTGCCACGGCCCTCGCCTTCGCCCTTCCCTTTTGCCTTGTGCTTCTTTGCGGGCCCTATCTCGCCTATGGCTGCGGCCGCCTTTGCGGCATGTGGGGGCGCGTGCGGGGCGAGGGGCGCGCGTCCTGAGCCGAAACAAGCTGTTCGCCGAGGTCGCCCCAAGCTTGCGCGGCTGCGCTGTTGCACCTAGCTAACACGCCATGTCCGACCCTTACCGCACCCTTGGCGTGGCGCGCACCGCCTCCGAAAAGGAGATCAAGAGCGCCTATCGCAAGCTCGCCAAGGAGCTTCATCCCGACCGCAACAAGGACAATCCGCAAGCTGCGGAGAAGTTTTCGGACGTGACCAAGGCCTATGATCTCCTCTCCGACAAGGACAAGCGCGCGCGGTTCGACCGGGGCGAGATCGATGCCGAGGGCAACCCGCTCAACCCCTTCGCCGGCATGGGCGGCGGCGGTCGCGGGTTTCGCGGCGGATACGGCGCGGGCGGCCCGCGCAGCGGCTATCGCGAGCAGGACGGCGCGGGAATGGGCGGCATGGGGCCGGAGGACCTCGATCTCAGCGACCTTTTCGAAGGCCTGTTCGGCGGCGGCCGCGCGCGCGCCGGAAGCGCGGGGCCGCGCGGATTCGGCCAACGCCCGCCGCCACCCCCGCCGCGGCGCGGGGCGGACATCCACTACCGCCTTGCCGTGCCCTTCACCGATGCCGCATCGGGCCGCGACCAGCGCATCACGCTGGCCGACGGCAAGGCGATCAACCTGAAACTCCCCGCCGGGGTCGAGACCGGCACGCAGATGCGCCTCAAGGACAAGGGCCATGCCGGGCCGGGCGGCAATGGCGACGGGATCGTCACGGTCGAGGTCGGCCCGCACCCCTTCTTCCGCCGCGACGGGGACGATATCCGCATGGACCTGCCGATCACGCTCGACGAGGCGGTGCGCGGCGGCAAGATCAAGTGCCCGACCGTCGACGGCCCGGTGATGCTGACGGTCAGGCCGGGCACGCAGGGCGGGACCGTGATGCGGCTCAAGGGCAAGGGCTGGACCAGGAAGGGCGAGAAGGTCGGCGACAAGCCGGCCCGCGGCGACCAGTTCGTGACCCTCGAGATCCACCTGCCGGCGGACCTTTCGTCGCTCGAGGAAAGGCTTGGAGACTGGGTCGACACTTCGCAGCCGCGCAAGAAGTTCGGCCTCTGAACGGATGGCGGAGCGGGCTTCCCCCCTGCGCTCCTCGCAGCCCCCGGCAATCGAGGACCGCGAGGTCCGCTCGCTTTCGCCCGAGGCGCGGCGCCATGCCGCGCGCGAGCAAAGCGAGGCCGAGCACGCCAGCGGCCTGCGCAGCGCGCTGGTGCAGAAGGTCGGGCCGGGCACGCGCGCCTTCGAGGTGATGAAGCGGACGCTGGTGGGCACCTACCAGGACGGCTTCATCCATGCCGGCAACCTCGCCTATCTGTCGATGCTGGCGATCTTTCCCTTCTTCATTTTCGGCGCGGCGGTGTTCCAGCTGGTCGGCGGGGAGGAGCGCACCTCGCAGATGATCGCCTCCGTCCTGGTGACGCTGCCGCCGGACGTGACCGAGGTGATCGAGCCGGTCGCGGCCAATATCGTCGAGGCGCGTTCGGGCTGGCTGCTGTGGCTGGGCGCTGCGGTCGCGCTGTGGACGGTCTCCAGCCTGGTCGAGACGATCCGCGACATCCTGCGGCGTGCCTATGGCACGAAAGCCGCTCACGCATTCTGGAAATACCGCCTGTTTTCCGCCGGGATCATTCTTGGCGCGGTGGTGCTGCTCCTGATCTCCCTGTTCGCGCAGGTCGTGATCGGGGCGGCGCAGGCGGTGATCGATGCGAGCCTGCCGCAGCTTTCGGAAGCGATCGGAACGCTGCGCCTGTCGCGGATCGCGCCCGCGCTCGGGCTGGCCCTGTCGCTCTACATGCTGTTCTACAGCCTCACCCCGCACCAGTACCGCGCGAAGGCCTATCCCAAGTGGCCGGGCGCGCTGTTCACCGCGGCGTGGTGGCTGGGGGTGACGACGGCGCTGCCGCCGATCCTGTCGAGCTTCTTCGCCTACGATCTCACCTATGGCAGCCTTGCCGGGATCATCATCGCGCTGTTCTTTTTCTGGCTCGTCGGGCTGGGGCTGGTTATCGGGGCGGAACTGAACGCGGCGCTGGCCGAGCCCGAGGCGGCCCATGATGGCGAGGAACAGGGCGGCGGCGAAGGCGCAGGCGCAGGCGCAGGGAAGGGCGACGGGGCCTGAGGCGCGCGGCGGAGCGAGACGAAGGAGCAAGACCGACATGGGCGATCTGATGCGGGGGAAACGCGGGCTGATCATGGGGCTCGCCAATGACAAGTCGCTGGCGTGGGGCATTGCGAGCAAGCTGGCCGAACACGGCGCCGAGCTCGCCTTCTCGTACCAGGGCGAGGCGCTGGCGAAGCGGGTCAATCCGCTGGCCGCAAAGCTGGGGAGCGATTTCACCTTCGAATGCGACGTCGCCGACATGGATTCGCTCGATGCCGCGTTCGCCAGACTCAAGGAACGGTGGGACACGCTCGATTTCGTGGTCCACGCGATCGGGTTCTCGGACAAGAACGAGCTGCGCGGCAAGTATGTCGACACCAGCCTCGAAAACTTCCTGATGACGATGAACATATCGGCCTACTCGCTGGTCGCGGTGACGAAGCGCGCGATCGCGATGATGCCGCCCCTCGCCGAGGACGGCAGCGGCGGCGGCAGCATCCTGACGCTCACCTATTACGGCGCGGAAAAGGTCGTGCCGCACTACAACGTGATGGGCGTCGCCAAGGCCGCGCTGGAGACGAGCGTCAAGTATCTCGCCAATGATCTCGGCCCGGCGGGCATCCGCGTGAACGCGATCAGCGCGGGGCCGATCAAGACGCTGGCGGCGAGCGGGATCGGCGATTTCCGCTACATCCTCAAGTGGAACGAGCTGAACGCGCCGCTGCGCCGCAATGTCACGATCGAGGATGTCGGCGGGGCCGGGCTCTATCTCCTGTCCGATCTCGCCTCGGGCGTGACTGGCGAGGTGCACCATGTCGATGGCGGCTACCACGTGGTCGGCATGAAACAGGAAGACGCGCCCGACATCGCGCTGAGCTGAGGCTTTGGCCCGGCGCTCGCCGGATTTCGCGCGCCGCGCCGGAGGCATGGTTCCAGGACAGCGCCCCTCGCCGAGGCGCGGGGCGGCAGGAGGCCTGGCCGTTCCTCGGGACGGGAGGCGGGGCGACATTCGGCAAGAGCGCGTCCGCACCCGCATGACACGAGGCGTCGCCGCGCGTCCTTCCCCGGCGGGGCCACCCTCATGCTCCGCCGCATGGCCGACGCCGCGATGGCGCCGGCGCCCCGTTCATTTCGAGCCGTACCCCGTCAGGATCGTGTGGAACGTCCGCATCACGATCAGCACGTCGAGCCAGAACGAGAAATACTTGATGTAGTAGAAATCGTACTGGAGCTTGATGTCGATATCCTCGAGCGTGGCGACATGGCCCTTGTTGACCTGCGCCCAGCCCATCAGCCCCGGCCTCACGATGTTGCGATAGGAATAGAAGGGCAGGTGCGCCTCGTACCATTCGGCCAGCGCGTTCGCTTCGGGCCGCGGGCCGATCAGGCTCATCTCGCCCTTCAGCACGTTGAACAGCTGCGGCAGCTCGTCGAGCCGGTAGCGCCGGATCGAGCGGCCGATGCGGGTGATCCGCGGGTCGTCACGGCGCGTGATCGCGTCCTCGCGCGTCGCATCCCCGTTCGTTTCGGGGCGGCTGGTCATCGAGCGGAACTTGTACATCCGGAACGGCCGCCCGCCGAACCCGGTGCGGGTCTGGGTGTAGAACGGGCTTTCCCGGTCCTCGAACCAGATCGCGGCCGCCAGCAGGGCCATGAAGGGCACGGCCAGCGTGATCAGGAGCACGCTCCCGACGAGATCGATCAGCCGCTTGATCGGCGTGTAGGAGCGATTGGGCATGAGCGATCCGAGAGAGTTTTCCGACAGGTGTTCGATCTTGACCTGCCCGGTCAGGGATTCGGTGAGCTGCTTGTAATGATAGACCGGAACCCCCGCGAGCGAGGCCTGCGCCAGGAGGCGTTCCCATTTCGGCGGCAGTTCGGCCCGGAAGTCCGCGACGATGCAGGCCGCCCGGTCGCGCGGAATCTCGGCCCGGACCAGCCGGCGCACCGGAATGCCCTCGATCTCCTCCATCGCCGCCACCTGGCCGCAGGGCACGAGGTAGAAGGGTCGCAGCCGCATCGCCCGGCTGCTCCAGCACAGCCGGGTCGCGATCACGGTCGCGGCGGCGGCCGAATAGAACAGCATCAGGCGGCTGTATTCGACGCGCAGGGCGAACATCACGAGCACGACCAGCACGAAGCTCATCACCATGATCGGGACGCCGTGCACCGCCCCGCGCGTGCCCGGCAGGACCAGCACCCGCCCGGCGAGCTGCATGCCGAGAAACAGCGCCGCACTCGCCGCGATGGCGGTGTTGATCGTCGTCGGGTCGGCGAAGGCTTCGGTGATACCGGCAAGCTCGAACGCGAGGAGCGGGGCGAGCACGACCAGCACCCAGGCGCCGGCATGGCGGATGACCGCGCCCAGCGGCGTGTTCGTCCTGCGCGCGGGGGCGACCTGGGAGACGGGTTGGATCAGCATTGCATGAGTGCCTGGAGCACGCCTCGCATTTCTTCGCCGCCGCGTTTCGGCAAAAGGACCGGGTCCCGTGCGGCGGGACGTGCCGAAACCTAGGCGATGCTGCGAAAACGCGGCAAGGCGATGAATCCTCCGCTTTGGCGGCTTGCCGGGTGGATCGGCTCCACATCGGAGGCGATCGGGACCCGGCCGCGCAATGGCACCACACTGGAGGCATCGGGCGCGACGTGGAGGCAAATTGCGGTTGCCTTGCCGGAATGGCCGCCTGTAGTGACCGGCCATGGAAATCCGCCGGTGTTCAGGCACATGGGCACCCCTTCTCCGCGGCAACGGGCGCACGGTGCGCGCTCCCGCCGGATCGGCGAAGGGTGCCGGCGCCTGGTCCGTCGAATGCCCGCCCCGTTCCTCCAACGCGAGTAGCTAGCCCGACATGCTCAACGACAAGTCCGTCCTGGTCACCGGGGGCACAGGCTCCTTCGGCAAGGCGTTCGTCCGCACCGTGCTCGAACGCTATCCGGACATCCGCCGGCTCGTGATCTATTCGCGCGACGAACTGAAGCAGTTCGAGATGGCGCAGGTCTTCCCTCGTTCGGAACATCCCGCGCTGCGCTATTTCCTCGGCGACGTGCGGGACGAGGCGCGGCTGCGGCGCGCGCTCGAAGGGATCGACGTCGTGGTCCACGCCGCCGCGCTGAAACAGGTGCCGGCGGCCGAATACAACCCGTTCGAATGCATCAAGACCAACGTGCTCGGCGCGCAGAACCTGATCGAGGGCTGCCTCGATGCGGGGGTCGCCCGGGTGGTCGCGCTCTCGACCGACAAGGCGGCGGCACCGATCAACCTCTACGGCGCGACCAAGCTGTGTTCGGACAAGCTGTTCGTCGCGGCCAACAACATCAAGGGCACGCGCGACGTGCGCTTTTCCGTCGTGCGCTACGGCAACGTGATGGGCTCGCGCGGGTCGGTCATCCCCTTCTTCCTGGCGAAGAAGGCGGAAGGCGTGCTGCCGATCACCGATCCGCGCATGACACGCTTCAACATCTCGCTGCGCGAAGGGGTCGAGATGGTGCTGTGGTCGATCGAACACGCGAGCGGGGGCGAGGTGCTGGTGCCCAAGATCCCGTCCTACCGGATCGGCGACGTCGCGATGGCGATCGCGCCCGAATGCGAACACCGGATCGTCGGCATTCGCCCGGGCGAGAAGATCCACGAGGAGATGATCACCGCATCCGACAGCTTCAACACGGTCGACATGGGCGATTATTTCGCCATCCTGCCGGTCAGCGCGGAATACACGATCGAGGATTACTGCGCGAAGCACGGCGGAACGCCGGTCGAGCCGGGCTTTGCCTATTCCTCGGGCACCAATCCCGATTTCCTCTCGGTCGAACGGTTGCGCGAACTGATCGATGAACACGTCGCCGGCCAGGTGATCGACTGAGCGGCGCGGGAGCGGGCGCGGTGTCGGTTGGGGCGCAACGAAAGGGACGAGCGATGGCGAGCGCTGCGGACGGGTTCATTCCCTACAGCCGGCAGGAGATATCCGAAGAGGACATCGCCGCCGTCGGCGCGCTGCTGCGCTCCGATTTCCTGACCCAGGGCCCGGCCGGCCCGGCGTTCGAGGCGGCCTTCGCCGAGCGCCACGGGGTCGGTCATGCGATCGCCGTCTCGAACGCGACCGCGGCGCTCCACATCGGGTGCCTCGCGCTCGGCATCGGGCCGGGAAGCCGCGTCTGGACCAGCCCCAACAGCTTCGTCTCGAGCGCGAACTGCGCGGTTTTCTGCGGCGCCACGGTCGATTTCGTCGACATCGATCCGATCACCCGCAACATGGGCGTCGATGCTCTCGCCGCGAAGCTCGAGACGGCGGAGAAACGCGGCACGCTGCCGGACCTCCTGATCCCGGTCGATTTCGCGGGCCTCCCGTGCGACCTGGCCGAGATGCGGGCGCTGGCGGACCGCTATGGCTTTGCGATCCTCGAGGATGCGAGCCATGCGACCGGCGCAGCCTATCGCGACGAACCCGTCGGTTCGCGCCATGCCGATGCGACCGTGTTCAGTTTCCACGCGGTCAAGATCGTCACCACCGGCGAAGGCGGGATGATCGTGACGCAGGACGCCGCGCTGGCTGAAAGGCTGCGCCTGCTGCGCTCGCACGGGGTGACCCGCGACGAGACCGCGATGAAGCGCGCGCCCACGCCCGAAAACGGCCTCGGCGCATGGTATTACGAAATGACCGAGCTGGGCTGGAACTATCGCCTGACGGACCTGCAAGCCGCGCTCGGGCTCTCCCAGCTCGGCCGGATGGACGAATGGCGCGCGCGGCGCGAGGCGCTGGCGGACCGCTACGATGCGCTGCTCGGCGAGGGGCCGCTGCGGCTTCCGGTGCGGCGAGCGGACCGGGTTTCTGCCTGGCATCTCTACGCGGTCGAACTGGCCGACGAGGCGCGCGCGGGGCGGGCGGAAGTCTTTGCCGCGCTGCGCGCCGCGGGGATCGGCGTGAACGTTCACTACATCCCCATCCACACCCAGCCCTTCTACCGGCAGCGCGGCTTTCGCAGCGAGGATTTCCCGAAAGCCGTCGCCTATTACGAACGGGCGCTGTCGCTCCCGCTCTTCCCCGCCCTGACCGAGGCGCAGCAGGACCGGGTGGCACGCGTGCTGCTCGATCTCGTGGCCTGAGGCGGAGCGGGGCATGGACGTCGCAGCGACCATCGCGATCATTCCCGCGCGGGGCGGGTCGAAGCGCATCCCGCGCAAGAACGTCCGGCCCTTCGCGGGCAAGCCGATGATCGCCCATGCGATCGAGGCGGCGCTCGCCTGCGATGCGATCGGGCGGGTGATCGTCTCGACCGACGACGACGCGATCGCCGCGATCGCCGCCGGGCACGGGGCCGAGGTGCCGTTTCGCCGTCCGGGCGAGCTTGCCGACGACATCACCCCGACCGTGCCGGTGATCCAGCACGCCATCCGCACCCTGCGCGAACTCGGCCACCCGGTCGATCGCGTGTGCTGCATCTATCCCGGCGTGCCCTTCATCCGCACCCGGGACATCGCCGATGCGCTGGCGCTGCTGGTCGGGCACGGGGACGAAGGCTATACCTTCCCCGTGACCAGCTTCCCCTCGCCGATCCAGCGCGCGCTCCGGCGCGGCTCGGACGGGGCCTTGACCCCTTTCGATCCGGCCCATGTCGAAACGCGCACGCAGGACCTCGAACCGGCCTATTTCGATGCGGGACAATTCTACTGGGGCGCCGCGGAAACCTGGCTGTCGGGCGCGAATATCCACCTCAACGGGCGCGCGATCGTGCTGCCCGAATGGCGCGTCGTCGATATCGACACGCCGGAGGACTGGACCCGCGCCGAAGCGCTCCACCGCGCCCTGCAGCAGGAGGGTTGAGGGATGCGTGTCGCCATCCGCGTCGATGCCTCGCAGCGCATCGGGACCGGCCACCTGCGCCGCTGCCTCGCGCTCGCCCGCGCGCTGGCGGATTGCGGGGCCGAGGTGCGCTTCGTGACCCGCGCGCTCGGCCTCGACAGCGTCGGCATGATCGGCGCGGCGGGCTTCGCGCGGACGGCCCTGCTCGGCCCGCCGGGACCCGTCTTCGCCCCCGACCCAGCGATCCCCCATGCCGCCTGGGGCGAAGTGCCGCAGCAGCGCGACGTCGAGGAGACGGTCGCGGCGCTGGCGGATTTCACGCCCGCGCTGACCGTGGTCGACAGCTACGCGCTCGATGCGCGCTGGCACGAGGCGGTCGCGGCGCAGCTCGGCTGCCGGATCGCGGCGATCGACGACCTCGCCGACCGCGCGCTTGCCTGCGAGGTGCTGGTCGACCACACCTTCGCGGCCGGTCACCGCGCCAAATACGCCGCCGTGCTCCCCGCCTCCGCACGGCTGCTCGGCGGTCCGCGCTTCGCCCTGCTCGGCCCTGCCTATGCCGCCGCCCCGCGCTACGAGTTCGGGCCCGAGGTGCGATCGATCGGCGTGTTCATGGGCGGGACCGATCCGGACGGGTTTTCCGCGCGCGTGCTCGACGCGCTCGATCTCGCCGGGTTCGCGGGGGAGGTCGAGGTCGTCGCGACCTCGGCCAATCCCGGCCTCGCGGGCCTGCGCGAAAGGGTCGCCGCCCGGCCCCGCACGACGCTTGCGGTTGACCTCCCGGACCTCGCCGCGTTCTTCGCGCGGCACGATCTCCAGATCGGCGCGGGCGGCGGGGCAAGCTGGGAGAGGTGCTGCATCGGGGTGCCGACCCTGCTCGTCGTGATCGCTCCCAACCAGCTCGCCGTCGCGCCCCTGCTGGCCGAGGCGGGGATCGCCGAATTCGCGCCCGACCCGGCGCCCGCGGCGCTCGCGGAAAAGCTCGCCGGGCTGATCGCCGACTCGCCGCGCCGCGCCGCGCTGGCCGAAGCCTCGCGCCGCCTGGTCGACGGACGCGGGGCGGAGCGGGTCGCGCTCGCCCTGCTCGCCCCCACGCTTGCGGTCCGGGAGGCGCGGGCCGAGGATGCGTGCCTCCTGTTCGGCTGGCGCAACGCGCCCGCCAACCGGCGGCGGATGCGCGAACAGGGCGCCATCGCCTGGCCCGACCATGTCGCATGGCTCGACCGGGTTCTGGCCGACGCCGCGCGCCGGCTCTATGTCGGGGAGATCGGGGGACGGCCGGTGGGCGCGATCCGGTTCGACGACCTCGACAAGGACGGCTCTGAAGTCTCGCTCCATCTCGATCCGGCCTTCGCCGGGCTCGGGCTCGGCCCGCACCTCCTTGCCGCGGGGGAAACGGCGGCCGATCCCGACTGCGTCACCGCGGAGGTGCTGGCGGACAACGCCCCCTCGCAGGCGCTGTTCGAACGCGCCGGCTACCGCAGGCTCGGTCCCACCCGGTTCGAGAAACGCCGCCGACCCGCCGCCGGGAGGGCCACGGCATGAGCGCGCCGGAACCCGTCCGGATCGTCCTCGCCACGCATCATCCGCGCAACGACCCGCTCGAAGCGGCGCTGCGCGCGGTTGCGGGCTACGAGGTGCTCCGGGTGCGCGAAAAGGGCGAACTGACCGCCGCGGCGCTGGCGGAATTCGGGGCGCAATGGGTCTTTGCCCCGCACTGGTCGCACATCATTCCCGAAAGCGTGTTCGGTGCCTTCCCCACCGTCATCTTCCACATGACCGACCTGCCCTATGGCCGCGGCGGCAGCCCGCTGCAGAACCTGATCGCGCGCGGACACGGCGAAACCATGCTGACCGCGCTCAGGTGCGAGGCGGGGCTCGACACCGGGCCGGTCTATCTCAAGCGCCCGCTTTCGCTCGCGGGAACGGCGGAGGAGATCCTGCGCCGCGCGAGCGGGCTGATGCTGCCGATGATCCGGGCGATCGTCGACAACGCGCTCGAACCCGTGGCCCAGACGGGCGAGCCGACCGTCTTCGCCCGCCGCACTCCGGCGATGAGCGCGCTCGACGAGGCGCAGGACGCCTACGACCACATTCGGATGCTCGATGCCGAAGGCTATCCCCATGCCTTCGTCGAGACGCGGCGCTACACGATCACCTTCACGAACGCGCGGCGGGCCGGGAACGGAGAGGTCCTCGCCGAAGCGCGCATCAAGCGAAGGACGCCCGAATCATGACGACCCTGGTCATAGCGGCCCATCCCGATGACGAGATTCTCGGCTGCGGGGGTTTCACCGCCAAGCTGTCCGCCGCTGGCGAGACGGTGCATCACCTGATCCTTGCCGAAGGCGCGACCAGCCGCGACGCGGCGCGCGATGCCGCGGGCCGGGGGGAGGAATTGTCCGAACTCGCGCGCTGCGCCCGGGCCGCGGGGGAGATCGTCGGCGCCGCCTCGGTCAGTCTCGAGGCCTTCCCCGACAACCGCATGGACGGCGTCGACCTGCTCGACGTGGTCAAGGTGATCGAGCGGCACATCGCCGAACGCGCCCCGACCCGGGTGCTGACCCACGCCATGAGCGACGTGAACATCGACCACCGCATCGTCCACGATGCCGTGATCGCCGCCACCCGGCCGCAGCCGGGCAATCGCATCCGCGAACTGCTCTTCTTCGAAATCATGTCGAGCAGCGAGTGGCGCCCGCCCGCCTCGCTCGCGCCCTTCGCGCCCGATTACTTCGTCGACATTTCCGCCCGGCTCGACGCGAAACTCGCGGCGCTGCGCGCCTATGCCCCCGAAATGCGCGACTGGCCGCACCCCCGGTCGGTGCGCGCGCTCGACCATCTCGCCCGCCTGCGCGGGGCGAGCATCGGAGTCGAAGCGGCCGAGGCCTTCATGGTCGGGCGGATCTGCGCGTGAAAGGACAGGACATGACCCGGACCCACTTCGCCATCGCCGGTCGCCCGATCGGGCCCGGGCACCGCCCCTACATCATCGCCGAGATGAGCGGGAACCATAACCGCTCGCTCGACCGCGCGCTCGATATCGTCAGCGCCGCGGCCGAAAGCGGTGCGGATGCGGTGAAGCTGCAGACCTACACCGCCGACACGATGACGCTGGACTGCGACACGCCCGATTTCCTGATCGACGACCCGAATTCGCTCTGGAACGGGCGGCGGCTGCACGAACTCTATGTCGAGGCGCACACCCCGTGGGACTGGCACGCACCGATCATGGACCACGCCGCGAAGCTCGGCATCCACTGTTTCTCCACGCCCTTCGATGCGAGCGCGGTCGATTTCCTCGAAGGGCTGGAGGTTCCCGCCTACAAGATCGCCAGCTTCGAGATGACCGACCTGCCGCTGGTCCGACGGGTAGCCGAAACGGGCAAGCCGATGATCCTCTCGACCGGCATGGCGAGCGTGACCGAGATCGGGGCCGCGCTCGACACGTGCCGCGCGGCCGGCAACGAGCAGGTCTGCATCCTGAAATGCACCAGCACCTATCCCGCCACTCCCGAGAACACGAATATCCGCACGATCCCGAACATGGCGGAAACCTTCGGCTGCGCGGTCGGCCTGTCGGACCACACCATGGGCACGGGCGTCGCGGTCGGCGCGGTGGCGCTGGGCGCGGTGCTGGTCGAGAAGCATTTCACGCTGGCGCGCGCGGATGGCGGGGTCGACAGCGCCTTCAGCCTCGAACCGCGCGAACTCGCCGCCCTGCGCGAGGAGACCGAGCGCGCCTGGCTCGCGCTCGGGCAGGTGACCTATGGCGGGACCGATGCCGAGGAAGGCTCGCGCCAGTTCCGCCGCTCGCTCTACGTGGCCGAAGACATGGCGCAAGGCGACGTCTTCACGCCGGAGAACCTGCGTTCGGTCCGGCCCGGCTTCGGGCTCGAGCCGAGGCATCTCGACGTGCTGATGGGCAAGCGGGTGAACCGCGCCCTTGCCAAGGGCACCCCGGTGAGCTGGGACATGATCGCGTGAGCGAGGCGCCGTCCGCGCCGGTTCCCGCCGCGGTCATCGGCTGCGGGCGCATGGGGGCCTTCCCGTCCGACAGGATGCGCGACCACGCGCCGGCGGCCTGGTTTCCGCTTTCCCATGCCGAAGCCATTCGCGCGACGCCCGGCGTGACGCTCGCCGCGCTGTGCGACCGCTCGCCGGAGGCGCTGCGGCGCGCGGCGGATCGCTACGGCGTGGCCGACTGCTTCACCGATCACCGCGATCTGCCGGAAGGCCGGGTCCCGCTCCTCGCCGCCATCGCGACCCGCACGCCGGGCCGGGCCGGGTGCATGATCGATCTTGCCGGGCGGGGGACGCGCGCCTTCCACATCGAAAAGCCGGTCTGCAATTCCATGGCCGAACTGGAGCGGCTGCAGACCCTGTTCGACCGCGGCGATGTCTTCGTCACGCTGGGCGCCCTCAGGAGGCACTTTCCGATCTACCGCGCCGCGCGCGATCACGCGGCGGGCGGCACGCTCGGCACGATGCTCGAAACGCAGGTGGAACTGGGGCGAGGCCAGCTTTTCTGGGCCCATCCGCACTCGGTCGACCTGCTGCTGTTCGCCGCGCAGGGCCGCGCGGTGCGCTCGGTCGGTGCCCGGTTCGACGGGGTCGAACGAAAGGGCGCGCGCATCCTCAACGACCCGGTCGTCGTCGATGCCGTGATCGAGTTCGAGGGCGGGCTGGTCGGACGGATCGGCCGGATGCCCGGCAATGACTGGCGCCTCGGCTGCGAGCGGGGCAAGGTCGAGGTGCTGGGCAACGGCGCCGCCCTGCGCGTCGCGCGGGCCGAGGGCGACGGCTTTCGGCTGCGCGAGAGCGAAGAGGCGATCCCGCCGCCCGGCGAAGCGGGCGGATCGGCCTTCGCCATCCGGATGCTCGTCGCCTGCCTCGCCGGGAACGAGGCGGCCCGCGCCGCCAATGCCGAGCTGAAGCGCGATGTGGCGACCGGTCAGCGCGTCCTTTTCGCGATGGCCCAGTCGCATCTCGAGGGAGGCCGCCCCGTCACCCTTTCGGAAATCGATCCCGACCTCGTCATCGAAGGGCGCACCGGGGAGCTCGTCGCATGACCGGCCCTGCCCGCCACGCGGCAGGCGCGCGGCCGCGCGTGCTGTTCTTCGCCCGGGGCTACCAGGCGAGCCTTTACCCGCAGCTCACCGATCCGCGCTACGAAGCGGTCTTCGCGACCCTCACGCGCGCGGAAGCGGCGCAGCTGCGCGCGGGAGGCACCACGGTCGCGGCCTGTTTCGAGGAAGACTTCGATCGGCTGGAACCGGCAGCCGTGCCCGAAGACTACCTTGCGACCTCCTTCGTCGCGGATCGCTTCCTCGGCCGCTATCCGCATCGCGACCGGCTGGTCATCCTGGGCAAGGAAATCGCGTTCTGGCGCGAATTGTTCGATCGATACGCGCCGGTCGCGGCGGTCAACGAACTCGTCGCGATCGAGATCGCCGAAGTGCTCTGCCTCGAAGCGAGGGCACGCGGCGTCGCCTATCTCGCGCCGATGGTCTCCCCGATCGACGGGCATTTCTACTTCCTCCCCGATCCGCTCTCGCTTTCGGGCCGGCACCTCGATCTGCCGGAACCGGATGCGCGCGCGCGGGAAATGGCGGACCGTTACTTCGAGCAGGTGCAGGCGCCCGATTACCGCCCCGATTACGTCCGCCGCCTGCGCGGGCGGCACCATCCCAGGGCGATCGCGGCGGCAATCGGCAAGGCGGCGCTGTGGCGCTGGCGCGACTGGCGCTCGCGCGACATCACCCGCAGCGGCGCGTTCCGCTACGAAAGCTATTCCGAGGAATTCTCCAAGCGCCTGCAGGTCTTCGCCGCGGGCCTCTTCGCACGCTACGACACGCTCGCCGATCTCGATCCGGCTGCCGAAGCCGTGATGTACCCGCTGCACGTCGAACCGGAAGCGACCCTGAACTACAACAGCGAATTCGTGTCCAACCAGGTCGCGACGATCGAGAACGTGCTCAAATGCCTGACCACCCGCCAGGCCCTCGTCGTCAAGGAACACCCGGCCGACAAGGGAGCGCTGCTGCGGCCCAAGTTCCGCAGGCTTCGCGGGCAGTATTCGAACCTCGTCTTCCTGCCGGCGGAGATTTCCGGGCGCGAGGTGCTGGCACGGTGCGAACGGATCGTGACGCTCACCAGCACGGTCGGCTGGGAGGGCGCCCTGCTGGGCAAGCGCGTCTGCGTCATGGGGGACATCTTCTGGGACAGCGTGCCGGGCATCGTGCGCGTCGAAACCTGGCCGCAGCTGCGCGCGCTGATGCACCGCCCGCTTTCGCACCTCCCGCAGGTCGGGATCGCCGACGCGCGCAGGCTGATCGGCGGAATGGCGGCCATATCCCATCGTGGCCGCCCCCTGCCCCACCCGGACCGCGATACGCGCGGCAATCTTCAGGACCTGTGCGACGCGATCGCGAAGGAAGCGGGGATCGACGCCCGGCAGCCGGTTCCCGCACACTAGCCAGGGCGGCTCGCTTGCGCCAAAGCGCGGACCTTTCAGGGGTCACCGCAAGGCGGGGGGATGCTTTTCTCGACCGGCACATTCTGGCTGTTCTTCCCGGCGGTGCTCGCGCTGCTCGCCGCGAACCGGCTCGTGCTGCGCTCGGTCGCGGGGCAGAACGCCATCCTGCTGGCTGCGAGCTATGTCTTCTACGGCTGGTGGGACTGGCGCTTTCTCGGCCTCATCGCGCTCAGCACGCTGATCGACTATCTCGCGGCGCTCGGCATGGAGCGTGCCGGGGATGGCCCCGCGCGGCGGCGCTGGCTGCACCTGTCGATCCTCGCCAACCTCTCGATCCTCGGCTTCTTCAAGTATTTCGGCTTCTTCTCGGAGGAACTGCGCGCCGCGCTCACCGCCGCGCAGGTCAACGCAGACTGGGGCACGCTCGACATCGTGCTGCCGGTCGGCATCTCCTTCTACACGCTGCAGACGCTGAGCTATTCGATCGACGTCTACAAACGCCGCGCGCCGGCCGAACGCGACCTGCTGCGCTACGCGGTCTACGTCGCCTTCTTCCCGCAGCTCGTCGCCGGTCCGATCGAGCGGGCGCGCGCGCTCATCCCCCAGTTCGCGCGGCTCGCCCCGTGGGGCTGGGAAGCGGCCTATACCGGCGTGCGGCTGGTCATCGCGGGGCTGTTCCTCAAGGTGGTGATCGCCGACAACCTCGCGCCCTATGTCGATGCCATCTGGGCCGATGCCGGCACGCTCGACGGGGGGGCGCTGCTGCTCGGGATGCTCTATTTCGCGATCCAGATCTATGCCGATTTCGCGGGCTATTCCTCGATCGCGATCGGGCTGGCGGCGATCATGGGGTTTCGCCTGTCGACCAATTTCGCAACGCCCTTCCTCGCCAGTTCGATCAGCGCGCTGTGGCGCGGGTGGAACATCACGCTCACCATGTTCTTCCGCGACTATGTCTATGCCGAAATGCGCCCGCAGGCGAAGGGCGCGCCCCGCAGCGAGGCGCGGATCGCCTTCGCCACGATCGCGACCTTCTTCGTCAGCGGGCTGTGGCACGGGGCGAACTGGACCTTCATCGCGTGGGGCACGATCCACGGCGTCCTGCTCGCGGCGGAGCGGCAATGGCGGCGCTTCACCTCGCTCCCCGATACGCGCGCGGTGAAGCTCGCCGGGTGGGCCTATGCCTTCGGGACCTTCTTCCTCCTCGCGCCCTTCTTCCGCAGCCCCGACATCGGCCACGCCCTTGCCATGTATTCGCGGGCCGTCGCCGAGTTCGGCCTGCCCGAAACGCAGCGCTTCGGGCTGGTCTTCGTCGCCCTGTCCTTCGCGGTGGATTTGCTGTGGCGCGGGCAGACCCGGCTCGAACAGGGGCTGCGGCTCGAATGGCTCGGGCGCGCGATGGCGCGCGGCCGGGGGAGGGAAATCGCCGAAACGGTGCTATTTGCGGGCGCCCTGATCCTCGTGCTCGTCAACGCGGCGACAAGGCCGGAGCCCAATGCCTTCATCTACTTCCAGTTCTGAACCGCCCGCGGGGCACCGCGCACGGCGCGGCCTGATCGCGCTGGCGGGCGCGATCGCCGGGTTCTTCGCGCTCGGCATCGCGGCGTGGCAGGCCGTGCCCTTCTCCCCCGTGAGCGAGCAGCGTTACCTCGCCGCGGTCGAGGACCACCTCGCCATGCTCGAAGCGAGCCGGGGCGAGGAAGGGCGGATCGTCCTCGTCGGCGGCTCGGGCACCGCCTTCTCCGTCTCGGCCGAACACCTCGCGCAGGAGCTCGGCCGCCCGGTCTACAACGGCGGGATCCAGGCCAGCATCGGGGTCCGCAACCTGATCGACCTCTACCTCCCCCGGCTGGACCCCGAACGCGATCTGATCGTGCTGCTGGTCGAGCCCGAGCTGCTGGTCGAGGACGAACGCCATTCGCAGACCTGGTGCGACGTCATCTACCTGAGAAAGGACCTCGCGGGACTGGCCGCCCGCCCGCGCTGCCTGCCCAACATCCTCGATCGCACCTGGCAGGAGCTGCGCCACCATGCCTCGGGAAGCCGCGTGACCGATCCGGTCTATCGCCGCTCGGCCTTCAATGCGCGCGGGGACGTGACCGCGCATCTCGCGCTCGACCGGCCCGCGCCGGACCTGTCGGACTACCGTTTCCCCCCGCTCGACAAGGGCGAGATCGAGCGTTTTTCCGCCTATGTCGAGGACGAGCTTGCCGGGCGCGGCTTTGCGTTGGCCTATGTCCCCGCGGCCATCCCCGCGACTGCGTGTGAACGGTCACAAGAACAGGTGCTCGCCTTTCACCGCGCGCTCGGCGCGCTGACGTCGGGCGGGCCGGTGATGAAGGATATCGCCGCCGAAACGGGTGCGTTCTGCCTTGCCCCCGACCTGTTCTTCGATGGAGCAGGGCATCTGGGTGCAGCGGGCCGCGCCCTCCACACCGGCAATGTCGCCGGCCATATCCGCCGCTTCCTCGCCCGCGGGGAGGAGGCCGGACGGGCCGCGCTTGCGCCGGGCGGGTCGAGGTGACAGGGCGAAAGGCGATGCGGGAAGGCGTGGCATGGGCATGGGCAGGGGCATGGGCATGGGCATGGGCATGGGCATGGGCAGGGGCATGGGCATGGGCAGGGGCAGGGGCATGGTGACGGCACGAACGGTCTGGCTGACGGCGCCGGGCGCGCTCGAATGGCGCGAGGAAAGGCTCGCCGGGCCGGAGCCGGGCGAAATCCTGTGCCGGACGCTCGTGACGGCGATCTCGCCGGGGACCGAGCTTGCCGCATGGCGCGGCGACCCGCCGCTCCGGCCCGGCCCGGCCTATCCGCGCCTGCAGGGTTACTGCAACGTGGCGCGCGTGCTCGAATGCGGTGCCGGGGTCGAAGGGCTGGAGCCGGGCGACCGGGTGCTGACGCTGCAATCCCACCGCTCGCACTTCGCCTGCCCGGCCGCCGCCGCCTATGTTAAGCTTGCCGATGCCATGGCCGCGCAGCAGGTCGCGACCGCCTATCTCTTCCATCTCGGCTACAACGCGGTGCTGCGCGGCGGCGTGCGGGCGGGCAGCCGGGTCTGCGTCATCGGGCTGGGCGTGCTGGGCCTGACCTCGACCGCGATGGCGACGCAGGCGGGGGCCGAAGTGTTCGCGGTCTCCGACCAGGCCGAACCGCGCCGCATCGCCGAACGGGATTACGGCGCACGGGCCGCCCATGCGCGCGCGCGGGCGGACGCCCTGCGCGCCGCCATGGGCGACGGGTCCGGGGCGGATGTCGTAATCCTCACCACGAATGGCTGGGACGATTTCCGTCTCGCGCTGGAGATCGCCGGGCGCAACGCGGTGATCGCCTGCCTCGGCTTTCCGGGAAGGACCCGGCCGCCGGGCGATTTCAACCCGCTCGGGGCGGAGCATTTCTACGACAAGCAGCTGCGGATCGAGGCGGTCGGCATGTCCCCGCTGGAAAACGATGCGCGCGGGTTCACCCGGTTCAACCTGCGGGACAACCTCGCCCATATCGCCCGCGCGATCGGGCGCGGCCACCCCGATGCGCGCGCGATCGTGTCGGGGATCCGTCCCGCGGGCGAGATCGAACGGGCCTATCGCGACCTCGAAGCGCGCCGGGACGGGGCGATCACCTACCTGCTGGACTGGACCGCATGAGCGGGGCTGCCGCAAGTCCGGCCGGTGCGGCGGGCGCCGTGCTGTGCGCCGGCCGCGGGGGATGACCTCGCGCGGCGCCTTCGTCGCGATCGGGCTGGCCGTGAACCTTGCCCTGCTGGCGCGCGGGGTGCTGTTCCTGCGGGTGCTGGAGAATGCCGAACTCGGCCTCGTCGCGCTGGTGCAGGGGGCGATCCTGCTCGCCGGGATGCTCCATTTCGGCCTCCTCAACGGCGGATACCGCCTGCTGTGCCACGTCAGGGGCCGCGCCCGGCAGCGGATCGTCGATCTTGCCTACACCTGTTTCATCGGGCTCGGCGCGGCCATGCTGGCGGCGGCGCTGGCGGTCGCGCTGGTCGCGGAGGAACCGGGCCACGCCCCGATCGCGCTGCTCGCCGGGCTTGGCGGAATTGCGACCCTCCTGCGGACGTGGATGATGAACGAAATGGTCGCGGGCGGGCGGCTCGGCGCGGCGAACCTCGTCAACGCGGTCTCGGCCGCGGCGGCGCTCGGCCTGCTCGTCCTGCTGCCGCTCGCCCCGACGCTGGTCGCGGTCGGTTCGATCGTCGCCCAGCCGCTCGTCTTCGCGCTCGTCGCCCCGTTCACCGGAGCGGTCCTCCTGCCGCGTTCGCTCGGGGTGCCGCGCCGGCTCGCCGCGGTGGTCGCGAAGGCGGGTTTTCCGCTGTTCCTCACCGGGCTGGCGGTGCAGTTCAACACCTTTGCCGACCGGACCTATGTCACGGCCGAGCTCGGGCTCGAAGCGCTCGGCCGGCTCTACCTCGCGCTACTGTTCGTGAACCTGTTCCAGATGGTCCCCAACCTCGTCCAGCAGGTCCACCTGCCCGCGATCGTGCGCGCCTTCGCCGAACGGGAGGGCGCGCCGGTCGTGCGCGAGACGCGGATGCTGTTCGCCTGGCTCGCGGCCTATTGCGCGGCGACGGCGCTTGCCCTGGCCGTGCTGGCGGAACCGCTCACCGCGCTCGTGCTGCCGGGGCGGGAGGCGGACCTCGTCTTCGTCAACCTGCTCGCGCCCGGGCTCGTCGCGTTCACGCTGGCGACGCCTTTCGCGCTGATCTTCAACGTCACGATCCGCTATGGCTGGATGATCGGCGCTCATGCGCTCGGCAGCGTGGTGACGGTCGCGGTGCTGGGGGGTGCGTGGGCGCTGGACGCGCAGCTCGGGCTGGCCGCGGTGGCCGGCCTGCGCGGGGCGACCTACGGGCTGACCGGCATCGTGCTGGTGATCGGCTGGGCGGTGCTCTCGCGCCGGTTTCCCGCGTTCCGGTGGGTGGGAAGGCGGGCCGATGCCGCCGATCCGGCGTGACCTCGGCTTGTCGCCCGTTCCGCCGCGGTGTAACCGCGACGCCTTCCCCGGCCACGGTGTGACATGCTGCATTTCCGCATCCGCGACGCTCTCTCGATCCTGTTCTACCGCCTGCTCGCGCCGTTCTTCGGCTCGTTCGGCCGGGGGGTGCGGATCGTGCGCCCGCTGCGGATCTGGGGGGCGCGCCATTGCCATTTCGGCGACGAAGCGGTGGTGCAATGCGGGGCCTATCTCGTCGCGCTGGCCGAACACGACGCGCCGCCGGTGCTGAAAGTGGGCGCGCGCACCATGATCGGCCACCACGCCCACATCGTCGCCACCAGGCGGGTCGAATTCGGGCAAGGCGTGCTGACCGCCGACCGCATCTTCGTCGCCGACAACCGCCACGCCTTCGACGACCCGGCCGTGCCCGTGCGCGATCAGGGGCTGGTGCAACTCGCCGAAGTCACGATCGGCGACGGCAGCTGGCTGGGGGAGAACGTCTGCATCCTGGGGGCGAGCGTGGGGCGCAACTGCGTGATCGCGGCGAACAGCGTGGTCACGCGCGACATTCCCGATCGCTGCATCGCCGCCGGATCGCCGGCGCGCGTGGTCAAGCGCTATTGCGAGGAGCGCGGCGGATGGTATCCCACGGACGAAACGGGAGAATTCGCGTGAACATCCCCACCCGCACCCTGTCCGTTCCGGGGCCTGCCCCGGCCCGTGCGGGCTTGATCGCCAATCCCCTGCTCCGCAAGCGGCTGCGGCAGGTCGCCCTGCTGGCGGCGATGCTGATTTCGGGCGGGCTGATGATCTTCCCGCGCGAGCCGCTGCTGCTGCTCGTGCTGGTCGCCTGTTTCGCGGTCAAGAACCCGCTCGAGATGTTCCGCGCCGAATTCGCCGGGATCTGGCTGCTGCTGCTCGCGGTCGCGGCGGTGGTGCTGATCGGGGGCGAATCCTTCCAGCCCTTGCCGATGGTCACGCGCTATGCGAACTTCGCGGCGGGGCTTGCGCTGCTGGTGGTCTATGTCGACGAACGCCGCAGCACCCTGGCGGACGATCTCTACTGGATCCTCAAGCTGATGGCGTTCCAGGCGATCCTGACACCGGTCGTGGTGATCCTGTTCTCGCGCTACTTCACCACCTTCGAGGTCAACGACACGCTCTATCACACGCTGTTCTACGTCTTCACCTACCACGAATTCCTGGACTTCGGCCTGCTGTTCAAACGGCCCGACGGTTTCTTCTTCGAGCCAGGCGTGTTCCAGATCTATCTCAACACCTTCCTCTTCATTTGCCTGTTCGTGCGGCGCCAGCGTCTGTCCGACATCGGCCTCGCCGCGCTTGCGGTGGTGGCGACGCAATCGACCACGGGGGCGGTGATTCTCGTGTTGCAGTTCGCGGCGGCCTACCTGCGCTGGCTCAAGACCGCCAATCGCTCGCAGAAGCTGGGGGTCTTCGTGTTCGTGCCGATCATGCTGCTGCCGCTCGCCGGCTACATGACCTACAACGTGACAGAGAAATTCTACGGCGTGATGAGCGGGTCGGCCGAGGCGCGCGAATACGACCTGAGGACGGGGCTGCGCGTGACGATGGAAAAGCCGCTGACCGGCATCGGCTTCGATTACGAGAAATATTTCGATGTCGCCGGGCGGGTCGGCTACCGCGAGGCGGACCTCAGCCGCGAGAACATCACCGAACGCAACAACACCAACGGGCTGGTCGTGCTGCTCTTCAGCGTCGGCATCCCGCTCGCGCTCGTGTTCTTCTACGGGACGCTGCGGCAGCGCCTGTTCAGCCCGCGATGGCTGTTCGGCGCGCTGATCGTGCTGTCGCTGGTGTCGGAATCGCTTTCGCTGTCGCCGTTCGTGCTGATGATCACCTTCAGCGGGCTCCTCATCGCGCCCAGGCGGGTGCGCGCGCTGATCCCCGGCCGGGATCGCGGCGCTGCCTCGCTCCGGCCCGCGTAGGGGCGAGCGGCATGGCGCGCATCCTCTTCCTCGGGATCGATTACTACCACTACTCGGCGAACATCTGCGCCGCGTTCGAACGCCTCGGCCATGACATCGACTTCCGCCCGATGGAGGATCGCGGCTTCGCCTCGAAATCGCTCAAGAAATTCGCGCCCGGCGCCTATCGCCGCCGCCTCGACGCCTATCACGACCGCGTGATCGAGGAGAGCGCGGGCCGGCACTATGACGTGGTCCTGTTCATCCAGGTCCACGAATGGCGGCACGAGGCAGTCGCGCGGCTGCGCGCGCTCCACCGCGACGCGCATTTCGTGCTCTACAACTGGGATTCGCTGACGACGCACGACTTCACGCCGTGGATGCGCCATTTCGACAGCGTCGCGACCTTCGATCCGGACGATGCGAAGGCGCTCGGCATCACCTACCTGCCGCTGTTCGCGATCCCGCGCTTCTTCGCGATCGACCCTGCCCGCCCGCGCGAACACGACATCTATTTCGTCGGGTCGATCGGTTCGATGGAACGGTTCGACGCGCTCGCCCGGCTCCACGCCTTCTGCGAGGACGCGGGACTGAAGACCAGGTTCCACCTCCTGTGCAGCCCGGTGATCCGCACCATGCTCCTGCGCCGCGGCAGGAGCCTGCCGGGCCTCACCGGCAGTCCGATCGGCTTTGACGGGATCGTCGATCTGATCGAAACCTCGCGCGCGACCTTCGATTTCGCCAACCACCGCCAGTCGGGCTACACCATGCGCCTGATCGAGAACATGTGCGCCGGGTGCAAGATCGTGACCGAAAACCCGCGCATTCTCGATGAACCCTTCTACCGCGAGGATCGCTTCCTGCTCGTCGACGGCCACGATTTCTCCGCCCTGCCCGAATTCCTCGCGCGCCCAGTGACCTCCGATCTCGACGTCGGGGCGTTCCACGTCGATGCCTGGGCGCGCACGCTGATCGCCGGGCAGAAGGTGCTGTCATGAGGCAGCGCCTCGCCGAAGCGGTGCAGCGCCTGCGCTGGTATCGCTTCCACCTCTCGGGCTACGACATCCATCCCTCGTGCGAGCTCGAACGCGGGCTCAATCTCGACCGCTACCACCCGCAGGGCATCCATGTCGGCGCGCACACCATCCTGACCAGCCGGGTGACGATCCTCAGCCACAAGCTGATCCCGCGCCGGAGCCTGGGGCGCTACGACGGGGAAAAGGTGCACACCTACATCGGCGAATGGTGCGTGATCGGGATCGGCGCGGTCGTGATGGGCGGCGTCAGGATCGGCGACCAGTGCGTGATCGGATCGGGCGCGGTGGTGACGAAGGACGTGCCCTCGCGCTCGATCGTGGCGGGCAATCCGGCGCGAATCGTGCGCGAGAACATCGAGATGGAAGGCATCCGGCTCTGACGCGATCCGGTCGCCGGCGAAGGGAGAAGCCGCACGCGGCGTTGGGCAAGTGCCTCCAAATGGGTTGCAACTCGGCTTCCGCGTCGCGGCACGAGGCCTGTAGACCCACCGCACGATCAATCCCGCCGACAGGTGAACCCGCATGCAGCATCCGCCCTTCGATCGAAACCGCGCCGGCCGACAGGCGGTGGCCCGTGCACGACACGCTGCGGGGCGGACCGCGGCGGGCAGGATTTTCGGGTGGCACTGCCGCTGGCGCTCGGCTAAGCGGCCCGGCACGGTTGCCAGCATTCGGGAAAAGAACGAAAAAGCGGACGGTGCGCGGAACCCCGACCCGGCCGGAGCAAGGGCGGCGGCATTCCGCGACACGCATCGGGAGAGCGGGAAAGTGATCACGCAAACGGCTCTTGTCTATCGGACGGGCTGGCCCTGCGCCGACCGCGCGCCGCGCCGACCCGGCCGGACCGCCTGACGGCTTCGATCCGGAACGAAGGACGCAAGGGACGATCATGAGCGCGAGAAAGCAGATCCTCCAGGCGGTCAACCGGTTGATCGCGCCGACCGGCGCGCAGCTCTACCGCGCCGGGGTCGACATGGAATACGCGCTCGGCTGGCTGGCGGCGCGCGATCACGGGATCGCGGGCATCCTCGATCTCGGCGCGGCGCAGGGCAACTGGAGCCGGATGGCGCTGGACCTGTTTCCCGGGGCGCGCGTGATCGGGGTCGACCCGCTCGAGGAACGCCGCCCCGCGCTCGACCGCCTGCGGGCGGAGAACCCTCGCTTCGACTATGTCCTCGCGGTCGCCGGGGAAGAGGACGGCGGCTCCGCCCGGCTCAGCGTGACCGAGGACCTCGACGGGTCGAGCGTCGACGGCTGCGAAGGCGCGATGCGGACCGTCCCGGTCCGCTCCCTCGACGCCATCGTCGCGGAAAAACGCCTTCGCGCGCCCTATTTCCTCAAGTTCGACACGCACGGCTTCGAAGCGCCGATCCTGCGCGGCGCCAGCATGACGCTCGCCGATACGCGGTTTCTGGTGATGGAAGCCTATAATTTCCGCCACACGCCCGAAACGCTTCTCTTCCACGAGATGATCGCCCTGATGGCCGAACGCGGCTTTCGCGTGACCCATCTCGTCGATGTGCTCAACCGGCCGGCCGACGGGACGCTGTGGCAGGTCGACCTGATGTTCGCCCGCGAAGACGACCCCGTCTTCGCCAGCAATGCCTTCCGTCATGGCTGAGGCCGATCCCCGTCCCGGCGCCCCCCATCCCGGCGCCCCCAGTCCTGGCGCCGCCCCCGCCCGGCCTGCCCGCGCCGTTCCGGCCCGCGCGCGCCCCGACCAGTGCGTCGAGGCGATGGGCTATGCCGTCTACAACGAGGACCTGTCGCTCATCCCGCTTTCGCGGCCCTGTTCGACGATCCAGACGATCAGCCCGATCAGCTACGGCAACGCGATCCGCGACCCGCTCCACCGCAGGGCGATGCAGGAAGCGGACTGGCTCTGTCTCGACGGGGTCTATTTCGGGCTTGCCTCGCTGGTGCTGAAGCGCCGTACGACGAAACCCAACCAGGGCCCGGACATCTTCTACCATTTCCTCGCGCGGCTGCAGGAGACGAAGGGCCGGGTGTTCTTCCTCGGCGCGAGCCCCGCGACGCTCGAAAAGATCACCGCGCGCATGGCCTGCGACTACCCCGAAGTCGCGGTCGCGAGCTATTCGCCGCCGTTCAAGCCCGAGTTCAGCGAGGACGACAACGAGGCGATGATCGCGGCGATCAACGCCTTCCGCCCCGACGTGGTCTTTCTCGGCATGACCGCGCCCAAGCAGGAAAAATGGGCTCATGCCCACCGCGACCGGCTCGACGCCGCGATCGTCGCCTCGGTCGGCGGCGTGTTCGACTGGTATGCCGGCAACCGGCCCGAAATCCACCCGTTCTGGTGGAAGATCTACATGGCCTGGCTGATCCGCACGATCGACCGGCCCGAACTGCTCAGGCGCTATCCCAAGATAGCTTTGTTCTTCTGGCACTTGATGCTCGCGGCGGTAGGCATCAGGAGATATCCCGGCAATGACTGATACACTAAAGCTCGCAATCATCGGCGCCGGGCGGATGGGCATCACCCATTATTCGATCGCCAATGCCCAGCCGGGCGTGGCGATCGCCGCGGTCGCGGACCCCTCGCGCCTGATCACGACCATGCTCGGCAAGTATACGGGCGTGTCGACCTACAAGGATTTCCGCGGCGTTCTGAAAGGCGAGGAGCTCGACGGCGTGCTGGTCTGCACCCCGCCCGCCTTCAACCCCGAAATCCTCGAGGCGCTGCTCGAACGGCGGATGCCCTCCTTCGTCGAAAAGCCCTTCGTCCTCGACGCCGCCGAGGGGGCACGCTTCGCACGGGCCTTCGACAAGGCGGGGATCATCAACCAGGTCGGCTACGTCAACCGCTGGAACGACATGTTCACGAAGGCGCGGGCCTTCGTCGCGGAAGGCCTGATCGGCACCCCGCTGCGCTTCCGTTCGGAAATGTTTTCCCCCACCATCATCCGCGAAGTCGCGGATGCCGGCTGGCGGGCGAGCCATGCCAATGGCGGCGGCGCGATCTTCGAGATGGCGAGCCATGCGATCGATCTCATCGCCTATTTCTTCGGCCCGCCCGACCGGGTCGGCGGCACGAGCCTGTCGCAGGTCCATTCGCGGCAGGTGGAGGACATCGTCTCGACCGGCCTGTTCTACGATGCCGGACCCCATGCCGGGCTCACGGGGACGCTCTACGTCAACTGGTCCGATCCGAGCTATCGCAAGCCCACGAACAAGTTCGAGATATTCGGCAAGCGCGGCAAGATCCAGGTCGACCAGCACGGCATGAAGATATACCTGCCCGAACCGAGCGAGGCGCACGGGCTCAAGGCGGGCTGGAACCAGCTCTACATCACCGATGTCTTCTCCAGCGTCGATTTCTACGTCCGCGGGATCGAATACACCGCGCAATTGCGCGATTTCGTCGCCGCCATCCGCGAAGGCAGGCCGGTGCGGTGCGGCTTCGCCGATGCGGCGGAAACGCTGCGGGTGATCGAACAGATCTTCCTCGACCACGCGGCGCAGCGCAGCGCATCGGCGGCGGCGAAGCGGGGGGCCGCGGCATGAACGGCAAGCCCCCGGTCCGCCCGATCGAGCGCCCGATCGACCGCATCGTCTTCGGCGACAACCAGTTCTTCGGCATCAACCACATGAGCCAGGACAAGGCCCAGGAACGGGCCGAACGCTTCGCCGACCTTGCCGACGTCATGGCGGTCTACGACCACGCGATCGAGGCCGGGATCGGCGCGATCATGCTCAACAGCAATGACCGCGCCCGCAGCATCTGCGATGCCTTTCGCGCGGATCGCGCGAGATACGGGCACTTGCGGTGGTATCCCTCGATCCCCTACCCGCACAAATACGCCGCGATGGTCAACGACAAGGGGCTGGTCGGGGCGGTACAGGAAATCCTCTTCGCCAAGGGCACGAAATCGGCCTTCGGCAAGATGATGCGCGGCGGCATGGCGGTCGCGACGCTCGACGCGGTCAAGCTGATGAAGCTCCTCGTCGACGAGGAGATGCAGATCTACGAAGGCCTCGAAACGCGCGTCGTGTTCCTGCAGAACATCATCGTCGACCTGATGCTCGGCTACGACGTGCCCGATCCCTTCGTCGCCTATTGCGACTATATCCGCACCCGCTACGGCGCGTGGCCCGGCCTGATCACGCAGAACCTCCCGTTCCTGCGCGCGAAGCTGATCGAATGGGGCATCGAAAACGTGGTGATCTGCGCCTCGATCAACAAGATCGGCTACCTGATGAGCCCGGGCGTTGCCGAATACGAAGCAGTGCTGGCGCAGAACGACGGGTCGAAATACCCGATCATGGCGATGTCGACGCTCGCGTCGGGCGCGGTCCCCCCGGTCGAGGCCTATGACTACATCAACCGGCTGAACATCCAGTCGGTCGTCTTCGGTGCCTCCTCGCCCGCCAATATCCGCCAGAGCGTTTCCCTGATCGGCCGCGGCGCAGCGCGCGAGGCGGCGGAATGAAGGTGCTGATTACGGGCGGGGCGGGCTTCATCGGTTCGCGCCTCGCGCTGCGGCTCGCGGAGGAGGGGCACGCGGTGAGCGTGCTCGACAATTTCCTGCCCCAGGTCCACGGCGACCGGCCCGAGGCTTCCCCGCTGTACGAACGGCTGGACAGCGCGACCCGGCTGATCCGCGGCGACGTCACCGACCGCGCGGCGCTCGCGGCCGCGCTCGCGGGACAGGAAGCGGTGGTCCATCTCGCCGCCGAGACCGGCACGGGCCAGTCGATGTACGAAATCGAGCGCTATTCGAGGGTCAATATCGGCGGCACCTCCCTGCTGCTCGACCTCCTCGCGAATTCGGACCACGCGGTGCGCCGGGTGGTGGTCGCCTCGTCGCGCTCGATCTACGGCGAGGGGCGCTATCGCGCGCCCACGGGCGAATACGTCTACCCGCCGCACCGTTCGGAGGCGGACATGGCCGCGGGCGATTTCGCGGTGAAGCACCCGGGGATCGAGGGCGAGCTCGAATGCGTCGCGACCGACGAGGATTCGAAACTGCACCCCTCCTCCGTCTACGGGATCACCAAGCAGGTGCAGGAGCAGCTGGTGATGACGGTCTGCCCCTCGCTCGGGATCGAGGGCGTGGCGCTGCGCTACCAGAACGTCTTCGGGCCGGGCCAGTCGCTCGCCAACCCCTATACCGGCATCCTGTCGATCTTCGCGAACCTGATCATGCAGGGCCGGGCGATCAACATCTTCGAGGACGGGCGCGAAAGCCGCGATTTCGTCTATGTCGACGACGTGGTCGAGGCGACTGTCCTCGCCCTCACCCGCCCGGCGGCGGCGAATCGCGTCTTCAATGTCGGGACCGGCGCGCCGGTCAGCGTGCTCGAGGTGGCCGAAACGCTGTGCCGCCTGTTCGATGCGGACGTGCCGATCGAGATCAGCGGGAATTTCCGCGCGGGCGACATCCGGCACAACCACGCCGACCTCACCCGCATCCGCGAAACGCTCGGGTTCGAACCGGCCTGGTCGTTCGAGCGCGGGATCGCCGAACTCGTGGCCTGGGCCAGGGCGAGCGGGCCGCAGGCCAGCGCCTATGACGCGAGCCTTGCCGAAATGCGCGAAAAGGGCCTGCTCAAGTGAAGCACCACGCCGGTCTCGCCGCGCCGCCGGTGCGCCTGCGCCAGGCCGTGCCGCTGCTTGCGCTGGGCGTCCTGCTGATCGCGGTCTTCGCGGCCGGAGGCGGGGCGCGCGACGACATCGTCTCGCTGATCGTGCTGCGCCCGCTGGCGGCGGTGTGCCTCGGGATCGGGCTCGCCACGCTGAGCCGCGAGCACTGGCTCGCGTTCCGCCTGCCGCTCGGCTTCATGGCGGCGATCCTCGCGCTGATCGGGCTGCATCTCGTGCCCTTGCCGCCCTTCGTCTGGACCGCCCTGCCCGGGCGCGAGCTGGCGATCGCCGCGGCCGAGGCGGCCGGCATCGAACAGCCCTGGCGCCCGCTCACGCTGGTGCCCTATCGCGGCTGGAACGCGTTCTACGCGATGATCGTCCCCGCCGCCGTCATGGTGCTGGCGGTGCAGGTCCCGCGGGAGGACCATCGCCGGATCGTGCTGCTCGTGCTCGGCGCGGCGGTGTTGAGCGCGCTGTGGGCGATCATCCAGTCGGTTTCGGGATATGCGCCGTGGTCCTACTGGCATGCCGTGACCAATCGCGGCACGGTGACAGGGCTGTTTTCCAACCGCAACCACCTCGCCGCGATGCTGGTGGCGAGCCTGCCGCTGCTTGCCCTCGTCGCCTCGCGCGCACGCGGGGGCCGCGCGGGCGCCGTGCAGGTCGCCTGCGGCGGGCTTGCCGCGCTGTTCGTCATGATCACGCTCGCCACCGGATCGCGCGCGGGCACGGGCCTTGCGGTGCTGGCGATGGTGGCCGCGATCCCCGTCTGGCGCGCCCGGCCGCAGCGCCCCGCCGACAGGCGCCGCAGCGCGGCCGCGACGAAATGGGTGGGTTACGCGATCGGGGCCTTCGCCGCGGCGATGCTGGCCGCCTTCGCCGTGCTGCTGGCGCGTTCGACCGGGTTCGAACGGCTGGCGGGGACCGGGTCGGGACCGGTCGAGGAATACCGCTTCCTCGTGTGGGAGACGATCCTGCGCTTCCTGCCGCAATACCTGCCGCTGGGTTCGGGCATCGGCTCCTTCGTCGAAGTCTTCAAGATCCACGAACCGGGTGCGATGCTCGGCACAAATTACTGGAACCATGCCCATAATGACTGGCTCGAATGGGCGCTGGAGGGCGGCTTGCCGGCGATCGCGCTGATGCTCGCCGGGGTCGCGGCCTATGCACTGCGCACGGCATCGCTGCTGCGCCAGGCCCGCACGGGTAGGTACGAGGTCCAGCTCGGCCTCGCCGGGGCGGTCGTCCTTTTGGGCCTTGGCCTGTGGAGCGGCGTCGATTACCCCTTGAGGACTCCGGCGCTCGCCAGCATCGCGGCCCTGTCCGCGGTCTGGATGGCGCTGGCGGCCGCGCCCCGCGGGGGCGAGGCTCCGGGGTTCGGGGACAAGCCCGCCGGCAGGTCGGGCGGATGGGGAAGCACCGGAAGAGGGACGCGTTCGGCATGACAAGCAAAGGGGTCAACTTCGCGCTGGCGGCGCTCGCGCTCGGCGGCACGGTGCTGTCGGGCTGCGCCTCGGGCCCGGGGCGGCTCGGCGGGGCCGAAGGGCTCGAGGTGATCGAGGGCGCGCTGCCCCCGCCGACGCCCGAGGACATCTACGCCGCGGCCGAGTTCGGCGGCGTCGGCCCGTTCGACAAGCTCAAGATCGACGTCTTCGGCATCGCCGAACTCAGCGATCGGCTGGTCCGGGTCGATGCCAACGGGACGATCGGTTTCCCGCTGGTCGGCACGGTCGAGGTTTCGGGAATGACGACCTCGGAAATCTCGCGCCTGATCGAGACGCGGCTGAAGGGCTATGTCCGCGAACCGCAGGTGACGACCAATCTCGAAAGCTCCGAGACGCGCACCTTCACCGTCTATGGCGAGGTCAAGCAGCCCGGCGTCTTCCCCGTCATCGGCGAGGCGAGCCTGATGCAGGCGGTCGCCACCGCGCGCGGGATCGCCGAATACGGCAATGCCAGCGACGTGATCGTTTTCCGCACGGTCGCGGGCAAGCGGATGGCGACGCTCTACAATCTCGATGCCATCAGCCGCGGCGCCTATGCCGATCCGCGGATCTATCCCAACGACACGGTGGTGGTCGGCGACGACAAGGCGCGCCGCCTGTTCGACGACGTGGTCGGGGTCGCCACGATCCTCGCCACTCCGCTGACCATCGTCCTCACCCGCTGATCCCCTATCCGGAGTCGCACCTCGTGAACGCCAATCCGCCTGCCGCCGCTCCCGGCCAAGGGATCCCGCCGACCCAGGCGGAGGACGATTTCATCTTCGGCCCCGACGCCCGCAGCGGCCAGGATGCCGGCTATGCCGCGCGCGGGCAGGAAACCCCGCTGATGCGCGAATATCTCGGCATCCTCGAGCGGCGCAAATGGGTGATCCTCGCGATCGTCGCCCTGTCGCTGGTGGTCGGGCTGGTCGTGACGCTGATGATGACGCCGCAATACACCGCCAATTCGCGGATCGAGATCAGCCGCCAGCAGCAGCGCGTCACCAATGTCGAAGGGCTGGAGCGGGACGACCGCACCTTCGACCAGGAATTCTACGACACCCAGTACGAACTGCTCGCCGCGCGCAGCGTCGCCGAGCGGGTGGCGCGCGAACTGCGCCTCGCCGCGAACGACGATTTCTTCACCGCCCACGGCTTCGACCCGGGCGAGACCGAATGGCTCGGCCGGAGCGACGGGCCGGTCAGCCGGGAAACGCTCGCAGAACGGCGCAAGGTCGCGGTCGGGCTGCTGCTCGGCAATGTCTCGATCTCGCCGATCCCGCGCTCGGCGCTGGTCGACATCGGCTATTCCAGCGCGAACCCGGCGCTGTCGGCGAACGTGGCGAACGAATGGGCCGAACAATTCATGGCCGAAAGCATGGACCGCCGGTTCGAGAACACCGCGGACGCGCGCGCCTTCCTTGAACGGCGGCTGGCCGAACTGCGCCAGCGGGTCGAGGAATCGCAGACCCAGCTGGTCAACTACGCCAATGAAAAGGGCATCGTGGTGATCGACCGGGTCGAACAGGACGGGCGCACGGTCGCCTCGCCGACGCTGGTGCAGCTCGACCTTCGCGCCATGAACGAGGCGCTGCTCAAGGCGACCGAGGAACGGGTCCTGCTCGAAACCCGCGCCCGCGCCGCCCAGGCGACCAATGCCGACCTCGTCAACAACCGGACGGTCAGCGCGCTCAGGCAGGAAAAGTCGGCGAAGGAGGCGGAATACGCCCGGCTGATGGTCCAGTTCGAACCCGATTACCCCGCCGCCCGCGCGCTCAGGGTGCAGATCGCCGAGCTCGACGGGGCGATCGCGCGCGAGGAAGGGCGGGTGCGCTCCGGCGTCCAGGCCGATTACCGCGCCGCGCTCGAACGGGAACAGGACCTGCGGCAGAAGGTCGATGATCTGCTGCAGCGCCTCAACAGCCAGGAACGCGACCGGATCCAGTACACGATCTTCCAGAACGAGGTGGACACCAATCGCGAACTCTATGACGGCCTGCTCCAACGCTACAAGGAGATCGGCGTCGCCGGCGTCGCGGCGAACAACATCTCGCTGGTCGATGCCGCGCAGGTGCCGGCGACGCCGTCCTCGCCCAACCTGCCGCTGAACCTGCTGGTCGCGCTGTTCGGCGGGCTGGCCCTGGCCGGCGCGGCGGTCTTCGCGCTCGAACAGTTCGAGGAAGGCATCCGCGATCCGTCCCAGGTCCCGGCGCTGACCGGCCTGCCGCTGCTCGGCGTGATCCCGGCGACCGACACCCGCGACGACGTGATCGAGGAGGTGCAGGATCCCAAGTCGACCATCTCCGAGGCCTATCTCACGGTCCGCTCGAACCTCGCCTTCTCGACGAGCAAGGGCATTCCCCGGACGCTGATGGTCACCAGCACCCGCCCTGCCGAGGGCAAGAGCACCTCCGGCCTCGCGATTGCCTCGGTCCTCGCGCGGACGGGCAAGCGGGTGCTGATGGTCGATGCCGACATGCGCTCGCCCTCGGCCCATGCGCTGCTCGGCCTCGACAACACCGACGGCTTCTCGAGCGTGCTGGCCGGGCAGGCCGATCCCTTTGCGCTGATCCAGGAAACGGCCTTCCCCAATCTCTTCCTGCTCAGCGCCGGACGCACCCCGCCGAGCGCGGCGGAACTGCTGAGCGGTGACGCGCCGCGCGCCGTGATCGAGCGGCTGGCCGAACGCTTCGACCATGTCATGGTAGACGCGCCGCCGCTGCTCGGCCTCGCCGACGCGCCCCTGCTCGCCCAGGCGGTCGACGGGGTCGTGTTCGTGATCGAGGCCCGCGGCGTCGCCTCGCGCGGGATCAACACCTCGCTCGATCGCCTCCGCGCGAGCAAGGCGCCGCTGATCGGCGCGATCTTCACCAAGTTCAGCGGCCAGGGGATCGAAGGCTACGGCTACGGCTACGGCTACGGCTATGGCTACGGCTATGGCCACCGGGCCGAGGAAGAGACCGCCTGATGGCATTGCGCAGCAAGGCCGGGCGAACGGGGCGGGGCAAGGGCGCGGGCGGCTTTGCCCGCGCGCGTCCCGCGCTCCGCCTGCCGCAACCGACGCGGCGGGGCCTTGCGCTGCTCGTCGGAACCGCGCTCCTCGCCTATGGCGCGGGGACGAGCGCGGCGGTCAACGTCTTCCATGCCCGCGCGCCCGAACTGGCGCTGGCGCTCGACGGGGACGATCCCGTGGCGCTGGTGCGCGACGCGCAGCTGCGGATCAACGCGGGCGAGATGGGCGAGCCCGGACCCGCGCGGGTGCTTGCCGTGGTGCGCGAATCGGTGCGCGAACTGCCGATCAACGGCCCGGCCTTTCGCCTCTACGGATTGTCGAGCGCGGCCAGCGCCGACCTGCCCGGCGTGCGCCGGCAGATGGCGCTGTCCGACCGGATGGAGCGGCGCGATCTCGGGGCGCAGCTCTGGCTGATCGAGGATGCGGTCGAACGCAACGACATCGCCGCCGCGCTCGGCCATTACGACAAGGCGCTCAGGATCCGCGAATCGAGCCGCGCGATCCTCTTTCCCGTGCTGACCGGCGCGATGGAAAGCCCGCTCGTGCGCGCGCGTTTCCTGCCCTACATGCAGGACCCGCCGCCCTGGCTCGAGGGTTTCCTGCGCTACGCCGTCGCCAACAGCGCCGATCCGGTCGCGATCGCGCGGCTCGCGGGCGAGGCGGGCGGCTTTCCCGAAGGCCCCGCCTTTGCCACGCGCGACACCGAATTGCTGCGCCAGCTGGTCGCGGCCGACGAATACGAGGCGGCGGTCGCGCATTACCGGCGCATCCCCGGGGCCGATCCCGAAGTGCTCATCTCGCTCGCGCTGACCGAGAACGCGACGGCGAGCGACCGGGCGCCGGTCAGCTGGCAGGCGTTCGAACTCGCCGGGATCGAGCCCTATGTCCTCGCCGCGCGCGACGGGATCGGGGTCGAGATCGAGGCCGAGCTCGAAGCGGGCTACACCGGCCCCTTCGCGCGCAAGCTGCTGGCCGTGCCGCCGGGCACCTACGCGCTCGAAGCGGACATGCGGGGCGAGGATTTCTCCTCGGGCGATCGGGTGCGCTGGACGATTGCCTGCGCCACCGCCGCGGCGAACGAGCCCCTGTTCGAGTCGGAGGACGAAGTGACCGAGGATTTCCGCATCGCCGGGAACTTCACGGTGCCGGCGGGCTGCCCGGTCCAGACCGTGCGGATCGACGCCGATACCCGGGTCGCTTCGGGCTATCTCAAGCTGGTTTTCGCCGATGCGCGGCTGACCCCGCTGGCCGACGGGGGTTCCCCGACACCGCCGCCGACATCGCCGCTGCCATCCGAAGCGGACTGAGGCGCGCGCCTACCCCAGTTCTTCGCCGAACCGCCTCAGGCAGACGATCGCGAGCTGCGCCTGTTCGGTCGTCTCCCCCGCCTTGTCGCGCTTGCGCCGGGCGATGGCGGCGGCGGGCGAGGTGACCTCGTTCGCGCCCGCGCGCTCCGCTTCGGCGGTGAAGAAATCGCTCGCCCGGCCGATCAGGTCGATCTCGCGCGAGGCCCCGCCGGCCGACATCTGCGCCAGCCGTTCGGCCGTGAGGTCGAGCGCGGCGGCGCAGTTGACCGCCGCGGCGAAGGCGTCATCCCCCTGTTCCGGGGCGGCGTTCCCGATCGACAGCGGCAGCGCGGCCCCCGGCGGATCGGCCGGGCCGTCCGCTTTGGCGCCCGGCGTCGGCGCGCCCTCCCCGCCGCAGGCGGCGAGCGCGAGGGCGGCGCAGAGCGCGGGAAGGCCGGATCGGGCGGCACGAAAGGATGGGCGCGGCATGGCTTGGGCCTTGCTAGACCCCCGGCGATTTGTCCAGAAGCGATGGGCCGCGAATGGCCGTGGCGAAGCGGGGCTGCATCCATTATGGCGCAGCGGGTGCGGGCGGCGGCCCGCCAAGGGAGAATGCGCGTGCAAACGGTCCTCGTCACCGGTTCGGCCGGGTTCATCGGCTACCATCTCGCCGCGCTTCTCCTGTCCGAGGGATTCCGCGTCGTCGGCTATGACGGGCTGACCGACTATTACGACTTGCGGCTGAAGGAAAGGCGGCACGAGTTGCTGCGCGGCCACAACGCCTTCCGGGCCGAAGTCGGGATGCTGGAGGATTTCGACCGCCTCCACGCGCTGGCGATGGAGGAGAGGCCGCAGGTCATCGTCCATCTCGCCGGGCAGGCCGGCGTGCGCTACAGCCTCGAGAACCCGCGCGCCTATGTCGATGCCAATCTCGTCGGCACCTTCAACGTCATGGAATGCGCCCGCGAGCTCGGCACGGATCACCTGCTGATGGCTTCGACCAGTTCGGTCTACGGCGCGAACACCGACATGCCCTTCCACGAACGGCAGCAGACCGACACGCCGCTCACGCTCTACGCCGCGACCAAGAAGGCGAACGAGGCGATGGCGCATTCCTATGCCCACCTCTGGAACCTGCCGGTGACGATGTTCCGTTTCTTCACGGTCTACGGGCCGTGGGGGCGGCCCGACATGGCGCTGTTCAAGTTCACCCGCGGGATCCTCGAAGGCACGCCGATCGACATCTACAACGAGGGCGAGATGTACCGCGATTTCACCTATGTCGCCGACCTGGTGCGCGGGATCCGCCTGCTGATCGACACCCCGCCCGAACGCCCCGCCAGCCCCGACGACATCGCCCCTTGCGACAGCCTCTCGCCCGCCGCGCCTTGGCGGGTGGTCAATATCGGCAATTCGGAAAAGGTCCGGCTGATGGATTTCGTCGAGGCGATCGAGGCGGAATGCGGGCGCGCGGCGATCAGGAACTTCATGCCGATGCAGAAGGGCGACGTGCCCGCGACCTGGGCCGATGCGACCCTGCTGAAGGAGCTGACCGGATACGCCCCGCAGACCGGCATCCGCGAGGGCGTCAAAGCCTTCGTCGCCTGGTACCGCGACTATTACCGGGTCTGAGCGCGCCGGGTTCAGTCGCCCGGCGGCGTTTCGCCGGGCTGGATCGCGTCGAGCGGCACCTGCTCCTCGTCTTCATCGTCGAAGTGGCCGGGCTTGGACGGTTCGACCGGGGGCTGGCGGTCGGCTTCGTCGACCGGCGGCGGGGGCAGCGCCGGTTCGGCGCCTTCGGGCAGGTCCGCGTCGCGTTCGCGCTCGAGCCGCTGCATGTATTCGCGCTCGATCATCTCGACCCGTTCCTGCTCCGCGGCGGCATCGGCATCGATCGTCGAAAGGCGTTCCTGCCGCGCTTCCTCGATCAGCTGGCCGAAACGCACGTTCTCGGCCTCGGAACGGTCCTTGTAGGCGGCCTCGATGAAGCGTTGGGTGCAGCCGGTGAAGCCGCCCGCGCCGGCCGGGTCGCAGGACATGGCCCCGAAGGCGCCGACATACTTGAGCTTCTCGACCTCGCGCACGGGCGAGACGTTCTCGGGCGAATCGCTGAAACGCAGGTTCCGTGGGATGCGATAGCGATCCGCCTCGACGAGGATTTCGCAGATCACGATCTCGTTGTTGTCGGCCGCCTCGGGACATTCGTCCTCGCTGTAGGCGATGACCATGTTGACCCGGTCCCCGCCCTCGGTCTGGGCGGCGGCGGGCGCGGCGCTCACGGCCGGCAGGATGGCGGCGAGCCCTGCGAGCCCGGCCAGGCGGGCGATCCGGGGAAGCTGCGTCATAATCTGTCCTCTCGTCCTCGCGGGGAGCGCATTGTCCTGACCAAAGGCCTTATCATGCCGCCCACGCTAGGCAATGGCGGGTGAACCGGCTCTGAAGGCGGTGCGGCGAACGGGGCTTCAGATGCGTTCCGAAAGCCTGATCGCGATCCGACATCCCAGCTTGATCGCGCCCGACAGGAGCGGATAGGCCGGCGCGTTTTCCGCCCCGCTGGCGAGCGCGGCGTCGCGGTGCTGGCGTTCGTCCTCGCGGAATTCCTCGATCATTTCGGCGAGTTCGGGATCGGCGCCGGTTTCGGTCAGCCGGTCGAGCTGCTGGGTGTAGTGCCGGTCGATCTCCTCCTCGACCGCGGCGGTGCAGGCCATCGCCGCCTCCGGGCCGAGCAGCGCCGTGCCCGCGCCGAGCGCATAGCCCGCCGCCGACCACAGGGGGTGCAGCGCGGTCGGCCGCACGCGGCGTTTCGCCAGCATCTCGTCGAAGCGGGCGCGGTGGCCCTCTTCCTGGTCGGCCATGTGGCGGATTTCGGCGGAGTGCGGGCCGCGGTCGCCCATCACGGCGATCTGGCCCGCATAGATGCGGGTCGCGCCGAATTCCCCGGCCTGGTCGACCCGGATCATCCGGTGGAGTTCCTCGCGGTTCATGCCTGCTCCTTCTTCGCTGACAGGACCAAGATGGCGATGCCCCCGATGGATGAAAAGAGGAAATTCCAGCCTGCGAGCGAGATGCCGAGCAGGCTCCACGGTGCCTGGTCGCAGCGGATCAGCGGCGCGGCGGCGGGATCGAGCACGTCGAGCCCCCCCGCAACCCTGGCGCAGCCGGTGATCCCCTCCCACCAGCCGTATTCGACCCCGGCGTGAAATCCGCCGATCAGGCCGGAGGTGAGGATCGCAAGCCCGGCAAGCGCGGTCCACACCCGCGGCGGGACCGCGACGAAGGAAACGAGCCCGGCGCAAAGCGCGGCGAAATGCGGATAGCGCTGCCACCAGCACATTTCGCACGGGTAGAGCCCGAACCCGTATTCCGAGACATAGGCCCCGCCCAGAAGCCCGGCGGGGAGGGCGACGGCGAGCAGCCGCGCCGCGTTAAATCCAGCCATGGTGCCGACCCCGACCGCGTCAGTCGCGCAGCGCCACCGAACTCTTCGTCGTGCGGCGCAGGGTTTCGAGAGCGTAATGCAGCTGGAAATCCTCGATCCCCTGCTCTTCGAGCTCTTCGGCGGTCAGCTGGAAACGCGGGTCCTTGATCGTGTCGTTCTCCAGCTCCTCGTCCTCGATGCCGATCTCGTTGATGAGATGGCCGCGCAGGTCGCTTTCGCGGGTGAGGTATTTCTGGCGCAGCACGAGGTCGGGATCGGACAGCTGCGGCACCGCGATGTCGGGCTTGATCCCGCCTTCCTGCACCGAATTGCCCCGCGGCGTGTAATAGCGAGCCGTCGTCAGCTTGAGCGCTGCATCCGGACCCAGCGGCAGGAGCGACTGGACCGAACCCTTGCCGAAGCTGCGTTCGCCCATGACGAGCGCGCGGCGATGGTCCTGCAGCGCCCCGGCGACGATTTCCGAGGCCGAAGCCGAACCCGCGTCGATCAGCACGATCAGCGGCACGCCTTCGGCCATGTCGCCGCGGAACACGGTTTCCGCATCGTAGAGCAGCGTTTCGCCCCGCGCGCGGCCGCGCTGCGAGACGATCCGGCCCTCGTCGAGGAACAGGTCGGACAGGGCCACCGCCTCGTCGAGACTGCCGCCCGGGTTCTTGCGCAGGTCGAGCACGAGGCCGGACACCCGCCCGGTCGCCTCTTCCCGGATATTGGCCCAGGCGGTGTAGACGTCGGCCCCTACATCGGCCGAGAATTCGTTGACCGTGATGATCCCGATATTGCCGGCGGCGAGTTCGTGCGTGACCGGCTCGAGTTCGATCATGCCGCGGGTGACGGAGACTTCGAACGGCTCCTCGCGCCCGGTGCGGAAGATCGTCAGCTCGATCGCGGTTCCCGCCTTGCCGCGCATCCGCGCGACCGCATCGTCGAGATCGCCGCCGTAGATCAGCTCCCCGTCGAGGTGGGTGATGAAGTCGCCCGCCTTGACCCCCGCCTTCTCGGCCGGGCTGCCCTTGAACGGCGAGATCACCTTGACCGCGCCGTCCTCCATCACGACCGACAGGCCGAGGCCGGAATAATTGCCGTCGATGAGGGTGTTCAGCCGTTCGAGATCGCTTCCGTCGAGATAGGCCGAATGCGGATCGAGCGCGGTGAGCATCCCGTCGATCGCGCCGCGCACCAGTTTCTCGTCGGTCACGTCCTCGACATAGTTCGCCTTGACCCGCTGCATCACGGTGAAGAGCTTGGCGAATTCGGGGGCGGCGCGGCCATCGATCTGGGCCATGCTCGCGGTCGTCGCGGGGACGACGGCGACGGCGGTGACGAGCGCGGCACTGCGCAGCAATCCGGCAATTTTCATGAGGACGGGAAGCTCCTTTCGAACACTTTTGTATACGTCCCTGCGCCTGAACGCCAGATGAGAGCCCCTGCGGGGTCGTCCGGCGGCCCGATCCCCGGCGGGCGGGCGGCGCCGACGTGACGCGCCGGCTTTCGCCAGAGATAGGAAGCCGCGGCGATTAGCCAAGATATTCGAGCGGGTTGACCGGTTCGCCGTCGCGCCTCAGCTCGATCGTCACCGCCGCACCCTGCGCCTGCGCGGTGCCGAGCGGGCTGCCCCCGATCACCCGCGCGCCGACCGGAACCTCGGCCCGGGCGAGCCCGGTGACGAGGCTTGTCCAGCCGCCGTCATGCTCGATGATGACGATTCGCCCGTAGCCGCGATAAGGGCCGGCGAAGGCGACTCGCCCCGTGGCGGGCGCCACGACCTGCGCGCCCGGGGCGGGCAGGAGCGTGATGCCGGTGCTGGCAAGACCGCTCTCGCGGCGCTCGCCGAACCCGGCGAGGGTGCGGCCCTGCACCGGCAGCCTGAAATCGCGCGGCGGGCCAGTCGCGGCGGGGGCGGGCGTCGGCGGCGGCGGGGGCGGGGGCGGTTCCGCGACCCGGCTCGTCGCGCCCGGCTCCCCGATCGCCGCGGGGCGCGGCACCGGGCCAGGCAGGGCGGCGAGTTCGCGGCGCAGCGCGGCGGCCTCGCCCAGCCGGTCGACCAGCCCGTCGAGGTCGCGCGCCTCCTCGGCAAGGGCGAGGGCACGCTCCTCCTCGCGAAGCGCATTGCGGCGTGCCTCGCGCCCGGCGAGGCGCTGGCGCGTTTCGAGCGCGGCGAGTTCGGCGCGGCGCTGCTCCAACTGGCGCTCGGATCGCTCGAGCGCGGCGAGCGCGCGGGCGGCGCGGCGTTCGAGCGCCTCGCCCTGCTCGATCTCGGCGCGCAGGCTCGCGGTGCGCCGGCGGATTTCAGGCACGGCGGTTTCCAGCACGGCGCGGACATGGACGAGATCCTCGAGCGAGCCCGGCTGGAGCGCGGCGAGCGCGAGCGGGCGGCGCGCGTTGGTCTGCAGCGCCCCGGTCAGCCGGACGAGCGGTTCGCGCCGCTGCGCCAGCCGCGCCGCGAGCGCCTCGCGCGCGGCCTGGGCGAGCGAGAAGCGCGCGCGGGCCGCGGAGATTTCCGCCTCGGCCTGCTGGATGCGGGCGGCGAGCGCGGCGGCCTCGCGCGCGGTGCGTTCGGCGGCTTCGCCCGCTGCCGCGGCGGTTTCGGCAAAGCGCGTGGCGCGCGCTTCGGCGAGGCGGCTTTCGCGGGTCGCCCGGTCGAGCTCGGCCCGCGCCTCGGCCGGTTCCATCACGAGCAGGTCGCCCCGGGCGCGCGCCTCGGGCAGGGCCAGCGCCAGCGCCAGCAGCGCAAGCGCCCCGCCGGCGGCCAGCAATGTCGCGCGATGGTTCATGACCCTACCCTGCCCGATGATAGGGATGGCCGGCAAGGATGCTCGTCGCGCGGTAGAGCTGCTCCATCAGCATGGCGCGGGCGAGGAGGTGCGGCCAGGTCGCCGGGCCGAAGGCATAGAGCAGGTCGGCCGCGGCGCGTTCCTCCCGGGAATGCCCGTCGGCGGCGCCGAGCACGAAGCGGGTTTCGCGAATGCCCTCGTCGCGCCACTTCTCCAGCCGTCTGGCAAAGGCTTCGGAGGCGAGCGGCTCGCCCCTCTCGTCGAGCAGGACGGTGCGGTGCGGCTCGACCGGTTCGGGGATGCGCCCGCCGGTCTCGGGCAGTTCGGTCAGCTTCGTCGGCCAGGTCATGCGCTTCTCGTAGCGCGCGACCAGTTCCGCCTCGGGCGAGCGGGCGATCTTACCGCGGGCGATGACGTGGAGGAGGATAGGCGGTGTCCCTGGTGCGTGTTCGCCCGTCCGGGCGAACCCCTCGGTGCTGTCCCTCGCTCGCTTCGCCCGGTCGGGCACCTGCGGGCGGCCGGTCGGCCCTGCGGACCCGCGGGGTCCGTGGCCTTGCGTTACCTCGCCATGGAGCCCCGCTCGCGCAGCGGCCGCAAGGGCGACCGCCCGCCCGCACCGGGTGCGTGGCGCAGCGAAGCACGTCGGGCGAGGACGCAGCCCCGCATGGGGCTGCGAAGCGAAAGCTACGCCCGTCCGCCGGCGGCCTCGCCGGTTTCGAACGACCACATGCGCTCGAGATTGTAGAAGCTGCGGACTTCGGGCCGGAACAGGTGGACGATCACGTCGCCCGCATCGATCAGCACCCAGTCGGCCGCGGGCAGGCCTTCGACCCGCACCGGGCCGAAACCGCTCTGCTTGACCTTCTCGGCCAGTTTCTGGGCCATCGCCGCGACCTGCCGGGTCGAGCGGCCGCTCGCGATCACCATGTGATCGGCGATCGAGCTCTTCCCTTCGAGCGGGATCGAGACGACGTCCTGCGCCTGGTCGTCGTCGAGCTGCGCGAGGACGAGGGCGTGCAGGTCGGTTTCGTGCAGGTCAGCGGCCACGACAGCGGCCGCCGGACGGGTGCCGGCCGCAGCCGACACGGATTGTGCCTGGGTCATGGATGAGCATGGTTCTCCGGATGGCGGGGGATTGGGCCACTGGGGCGGGCATGAGGGCATGAACGGACGCGCCGCGTCTCATGCATCCTCCGATGGGCCGATCCGGCGGAATGTCAGCCGGTCGCGGAGCGGGGTCTGGCGGAAATCGGACGCCCAGTCCTGCCGTCCGCGGCGGATCGCCGTGGCCGAACGCGGATCCGGATCGAAACGCAGAAACACCAGTGCCGGTGCGCTCCATTGCCCCCGTTTGCGAAAGCTGGCAGCCGACACGCGATAGCGCCGGAGCCAGGCCATGGCGGGGCTCGTCATGGCGTCGGCATTATAGCCCGGCCTTGCAATCACTGCAATCGGCATTGTCCGGGCGATCATCCGCCACCCTTTCCAGAGGTGGAACTGGGCGAGGTTGTCGGCCCCCATCAGCCACACGAAGCGCCGCCGCGGATAGCGCCGCACGAGGCGGCGGAGGGTGTCGACGGTGTAGCGGGTGCCGAGCTCGCGCTCGATCGCGGTCGGCACGATCCGCGCCCGGCGGCTCTGCGCCGCGGCCGAGCGCAGGCGGTCCGTCAGCGAGGCCATGTCGCGCCGCGGCTTGAGCGGGTTGCCGGGGGAAACGAGCCACCACGCCTCGGCCAGCCCGAGCGCGTCCATGGTGAACCGGGTGATCCGCCGGTGGCCGCCATGGGCCGGGTTGAAGCTCCCGCCGAGCAGCCCGGTGCGGCATTCGAAGCTAGGGCCGGCCGCGCCGAGGGTCGCAGCGCCCGTGCGATTCGGCAGGAGCGAGCCGCGCCGGCGCGCGAACGGGGTCGGGGTCTGCGCGGAAGGGATCATCGCCGGGGGACCGGACACGCCGCGGCCGGACCGGCGGGAGCGCGCATCAATGCATGGTTCATCGCGCCGCGCCTAGCACCGCGAACGGCCGCTGTCAGGGGGAGGCGGAGGAAAGGCGCGGGGATGTCACGCGCGACCTTATCGCGCCATCCTCGCAAGCGCGCGCAGGGTTTGCGACAAAGTTTGTCAGCCTGCGCAACGTTTCGTCCCGCTTATGGTTCGGCTCGCCCCTTCGGCGGGAACGAGGATTCGACCCCTCTCCCCCGGCTTGGTAGCGGGCAATCGGGCTTGCAAAAAGATTCGGGGCCGCCTTGTCAAACAATCGAACCGCATCGGCGTGGACGGAGAAGCTGCGTCAGTGGTTTCCGGAGCGTGAATTCTTCATGCGTTCCGAAGGCCACGTCCGTTTCATCAAGATCTCCTCGCGCCTCCAGATCGGCGTGGCGGGGGCGGCGCTCGCTTTGGGCATCGGCCTCGCCGGGTCGATGGGGGCGATGGCCTGGAACCAGTACCGGGCCGAAGCCGATCTTGCCTCCTTCCATACCGAGAAGGCCAGGGTCGCCAGCGCCGAGGAACGGCTCGAAGCCTATGGCGGCGATCTCGACCGGGTGATCGACGAGCTCGACGAACGCCAGCAGTTCCTCGACGCCATGGCGCAGATGCTGCCGGACGACATCCGGGACACCAGCGGGACCGTCACCGATTCGAGCGAGGAAACGGCCAAGACCGTTGACCGGGTCGGCGCGGTCTTCCCGCAGGCGCGCGGCCTCGCCGAGATCGAGGCGCGCCAGCTCGCCGTCGTCGAAAAGCTCACCCGCTTCGCTGAAGCCCGCGCGCGCAAGGCCGAAGCCGCGCTGCGCAAGCTCGATCTCGATCCGACCGCGATGGCGCGCAATGCCGAACGCAGCGAAGGCGCGGCGAACAGGGGCATGGGCGGTCCGCTCGAACAGCTGACCACGGGCAATGGCCCGATCGATCCGCGCTTCGAACGGCTCGGCCTCAGCCTTTCGCGCATGGCCGCGCTCGAACGCGCGCTCGACGGCATCCCGCAGGTCGTCCCGGCGAGCATCGCCCGGATCACCTCGGGCTTCGGCTATCGCCGCGACCCGTTCAACCGCCGCGGCGCGATGCACTGGGGGATCGATTTCGGCGGCGAGCACGGCTCGCCGATCTTCGCCGCCGCGAAAGGCCACGTGACCTTCGCCGGGTGGAAATCGGGCTATGGCAACCTCGTCGAGATCACCCATGCGACCGGGCTGATGACCCGCTATGCCCACATGTCCCGGCTCGACGTGAAGCGCGGCGAGGAGGTCGAGGCCGGCGCGACGCTCGGCGGGCTCGGCAGCACCGGCCGTTCGACCGGTCCGCACCTGCATTTCGAGGTCCGCCTCAACAATCGCGCGGTCAATCCGCGCCCCTTCCTGGAGACTGCCCCCGATGTTCTCAAAGAAGCCCGCGGAACAGTCGCGCTCCGCCGCATCCCCGAAAGCGGTGAGTAAGCCGATGGCCTCGGGCAATTCGACATTCTCCGTGATCGGCTCGGACGTCACGATCAAGGGAGACATCGCCGCCTCCGCCGACCTGCACGTCGACGGCACGATCGAAGGCGACATCCGCTGCGCCTCGCTGGTGCAGGGTGAAACCAGCGCGATCCACGGCGCGGTGATCGCCGAGACCGCGCGGCTCGCGGGCAAGGTGGTCGGATCGATCACGGCGCGCGAACTGGTGATTCTCAAGAACGCCCGGATCGAGGGCGACGTGCATTACGACGCGCTCACGATCGAACAGGGGGCCGAGGTCGACGGGCGGTTCTCCCCCAATTCGCAGCGCCAGGCGCAGCACGCCGTCGCCGCCGCGTCCGACCCGGCAGTGGACGAGGACGAGGACGAGATCACCCTGCAGCTCACCAGCTGAGCCGCTGCCGGACCGCGCGGCCGGCGCGGTTGCTTCAGGTATCGCCGTCCTTCAGGAATCGCCGAGGACTTCCGCGCGCAGCGCCTTGCGGTCGAGCTTGCCGATCATCGTGCGCGGGAGCTCCGCGCGGATGACTACCGCATCGACCCGTTCGTGCTTGCCGACCCGGGCGTTGAGCCAGTCGCCGAGTTCGGCCGCGCCCGCCGCCGCGCCTTCCTTGAGGGTGACATAGGCGCGCGGCATCTCGCCGAGGTAATCCTCGGGCACCCCGATCACCAGCGCCTCCTTGACCGCTTCGTGCCTGAGGATCTCGTCCTCGACCACGCTCGGGAAGACCTTGAAGCCGCCGACCGAGATCATGTCCTTGATCCGGTCGACGATCGAGAGGAACCCGTCCTCGTCCATCGCCGCGACGTCGCCGGTCCGCAGGTACCGCTTGTTCCCGTGGGTGACGAAGGTTTCCGCCTCGGTTTCGGGCCGGTTCCAGTACCCGCGCATCACCTGCGGCCCGTGGATCGCGAGTTCGCCCGGCTCGCCTTCGGGCGCGAGTTTCGTCGGGTCCTCCTTGTCCAGCAGCAGGATCTCGGTCCCCGCCACCAATTGCCCGATCGTGCCCTTCTTGCGCGTGCCCTCGTAAGGGTTGACCGAGACGACGCCCGCGCTTTCGGTCAGGCCGTAACCCTCGACGAGGCGCACGCCGGTCACCTCCTCGAAGCGGGTGTGGACGCCCGCGGGCATCGGCGCGCCGCCCGAAATGCAGACCTTCAATGCGGAAAGGTCGGTCGCGGGCAGGTCGGGATGGTCGAGCAGGGCCTGGAACATCGTCGGCACGCCGGGAAAGCCCGTCGCGCGGCAGGCGTCCATCGTTTCGAGCACCTGCTTCGTCTCGAACCGCGGGACCAGCGCGATCGAGGCGCCGGTTACGACCGCGTGGTTGAGCAGCGCGGTGTTGGCGAAGACATGGAAGAACGGGAGCGCGCCCATGAAGACCTCCTTTGAGGCATCGCCGAAGGGATTGATCGCGGCCACCTGCTGGGCGTTCACCGAAAGCTGGTCGTGGCCGAGCATGGCGCCCTTGGGCCGCCCGGTGGTCCCGCCGGTGTATTGCAGCAGCGCAAGGTCCGCGTGCGGGTCGAGCGCGACCGGCTCGAAGGCGCGATCGGGCGTCACGTCCTTCCAGCGGCGCACCCTGGCGGACGGTTCGACCGCGGCGATCTGGCTGCGCTTCAACAGGCGGAAGGCCATGCCTTTCAGCCGCGGCAGCATCTCGGCGAGCGAGCCGACCACCAGCGTTTCGAGCCCGGTCGCTTCGAGCACGTCGCGCGCGGTGCCGTAAAGCTCCGGCACGTCGAGCGTCACCAGCACCCGCGTGCCCGAATCGCCGACCTGCCAGGCGAGCTCCGCGACCGTGTAGAGCGGCGAGAAATTGACCACGACCGCGCCCGCCATCATCGCGCCGTAATAGGCCGACGCGTAGATCGGCACGTTGGGCAGGAACAGCCCGACGCGGTCCCCCCGCCCGATCCCCATCGCCGCGAGACCGGCGGCAAAGCGCGTCGCCTCGGCGAGGATTTCGCCGTAGGAGAACGTCCGGCCGAGGAAATGGAGGAAGGGCGCGGCGGGATCGCGCGCGGCGGTCCGCGCGAGCATGTCGGGCAGGCTCATCGCCTCGAAGCGCGTCTCCCACGGGGTGGGATGATGGTAGGTGGCGTTATTGACATACATGTCAGTAGCCATGGCCGATCCCTCTGCCCTGTTCAAGCGGGCAATCGCTGCGAATGCGACGCCCTTGCGTCTTTTCCGGATGGTCGCGGGAACCGGCCGGGTTCACGAAGGAAAGCCCGGCGGGCGCGCTCCGGCCGGGCCTTGGGAGGTGGCTGGCGCAGGCCCGCAGGGATCAGGCCCCGGGGGACCAGGCCCCGAGGAATCAGGCGTTGTCGCCGTGGTCCTTCTCGATCCGTTCGGGCGCGTTGTCCGGTTCGGCGATGCCTTCATCCGCGCGCGGAGCGGGGGTGGAAAAACCGCTTTCGGGATCGAGCATCTCTTCCTCCGCCGAGCGGCGAGCGGCGAGCCAGGCTTCGGCCTCGGCCTCCTGCGCGGCTTCGGCAGCGGCCTTGGCATTGGCTTCGCGTTCGGCGCGCAGTTCCTCGATCAGCTTGTCCTTGTCGCTCCGCCCGTCGGTCGCTTCGGGCTCGGCCTCCTCGGACAGGCCGGCGCGCTTGGCTGCCTTGGCGACGACCGCGTCGAGTTCGCGCTGCGAGCACAGGCCGAGCGTCACCGGGTCCTTGGGCTGGATGTTCTGGATGTTCCAGTGCGAACGGTCGCGGATCGCCCCGATCGTGTTGCGCGTGGTCCCGATCAGCTTGGAGATCTGCGCGTCCGAGACTTCGGGGTGGTTGCGCAGGATCCAGGCGATGCCGTCGGGCTTGTCCTGGCGTTTCGACACGGGCGTGTAACGCGGGCCCTTGGTGCGGGTGACCTCGACCGGCGCCTTGTGCATCCGCAGCGAATAGGACGCATCCGCCTGCCCCTTCTCGATCTCCTCGAGCGTGAGCTCGCCCGCGTGGACGGGATCGCGCCCGGTGTACTTGCTCCCGGCGAGGTCGTCGGCCATGGCCTGCACCTCGAGGATGTGAAGGCCGCAGAACTCGGCGATCTGCTCGAAGGAAAGCGCCGTGTGGTCGACCAGCCAGGTCGCGGTGGCGTGCGGCATCAGCGGCTTGGGCTGATCCCTGTTGACCTTGGCGTTGGGCATGGAAAATCTCCGTTCAAAATAGAAGGGCCGCCCCTCGCGGAGCGGCCATTGCAGCAGGCGAAATAGGCGATGACCGCCGAAACGGCAAGGAAAAGGCGGCGCGGAGGGCAAGACGCGCCCCCAATCGCGCCCTTCGAGCGGCGGCTGCCTGTTCTAGCGGATCAGAATTCGAGCGCCGGCGCGGTCTGGAGCGAGACGCTGTGCTCTTCCTCGAGCGCGACGAGCCCCGAGAGGAATTGCCGCGTCGCCGCTTCCCAGGTGAAGCTCGCCCCGTGCGCGGCGCAGGCCGTGCGGTCGCAATAGCGCGCCGCGTCGATCGCGCGGGCGAGGTCCTCTCCCATGGCGCCGACCGCATCGGTGAGGATGTCGAGCGGCCCCGGCACCGGATAGGCGGCGACCGGCGTGCCGCAGGCGAGCGCCTCGATCATGACGAGGCCGAAGGTGTCGGTGCGGCTCGGAAAGACGAACACGTCCGCCCCCGCATAGCACCCCGCGAGTTCGCGCCCGCTGCGCTTGCCGAGGAAGACCGTGTCGGGAAACCTCGCCTCGAGCGCGGCCCGCGCCGGGCCGTCGCCGACCACGACCTTGGTCCCGGGATAGTCGCAGGCGAGAAAGGCCTCGATGTTCTTTTCCACCGCGACGCGGCCGACATAGAGCAGGATCGGCCCTTCGAGCCCCGCATATTCCGCAGGCGGCGGGGCGTCGGGTGAAAAGCAGGCGAGATCGACCCCGCGGCTCCAGTGGGTAAGCTGCGTCAGGCCCTGTTCGCGCAGCTGGGCGCGGATCGTCCCGGTCGCGACCATGATCCGCTGCGCCGGGCGGTGGAACCAGCGGATATAGGGCCAGAACGCGGCGGGCGGCAGGCCGGTCCGGCGCGCGATGTAATCGGGGAACTGCGTGTGATAGGCGGTGGTGAAGGGCACCTTGCGATTGAGGCAGTAACGCCGCGCGGCGAAACCCAGCGGGCCTTCGGTCGCGATGTGCACCGCTTCGGGCGCGATGCGGGCGAGGTGGCGGCCGACCGCGCCGGGCGCGGTGATGGCGAGGCGGATTTCGGGATAGGTCGGCGCGGGGAAGGAGGGGTATTTCTCGGGCGAGATCACCGTGACCTCGTGCCCCCATCCGCGCAGCACGTCGCAGGTGGTCGAAAGCGTGCGGACCACCCCGTTGGTCTGGGGGTGCCACGCATCGGTCACGATCGCGATCGAGCGCGGAAACTCTCCCTGCGGCCTGCCCGCGCCCGGCCGGATGCCGGCGGAGACGCGGGAGAGCTGGTTCACGCCGCTTCCCTCGCGGGGTCGGCGATTTCCTCAACCGGCGAGGCGGCATCCGCCGCGGCCGCTTCGCGGCGCTTCATTTCCTCGGGCCAGTGGAGGATTTCCATCCGCCCGTCCGCGTGTTCGACCAGCGCGTTGCAGCCTTCGACCCAGTCGCCGTCGTTCCAGTATTCGACGTCGCGGCCATTGTGCCGGAAGACGCGGAATTCGGCGGTGTGGATGTGGCCGCACACGACGCCGTCGACGCCGCGCTCGCCCGCCGCGCGGGCGACGACTTCCTCGTACCTGCCGATGAATTCGACCGCGTTCTTGACCTTGTGCTTGGCCGCCTTGGAAAGCGACCAGTAGGGCTTGCCCATGGCCTTGCGGACGGTGTTGACGAAAACGTTGAGCCGCATGACCGTGGTATAGGCCCAATCGCCGACAAAGGCGAGCCAGCGGTGCGAAAGCATGACGGCGTCGAATTCGTCGCCGTGCAGGACCATCAGGCGCCGCCCGTCGGCGGTGTCGTGGAAGGCGGCGCGGCGGATCTCGATCCCGCCGAAATTGAGCCCGGTGAACTGGCGGAACATTTCGTCGTGATTGCCGGGGATGTAGATGATCCGCGTGCCGCGCTTGGCCCGCTTGAGCAGGCGCCAGACGATGTCGTTGTGCGCGGAGGGCCAGTAGAACTTCTTCTTCAGCCGCCAGCCGTCGATGATGTCGCCGACGAGATACAGGGTTTCGCTGTCGACACTGTCGAGGAAGTCGATCAGGAGGTCGGCATTGCAGCCCTTGGTGCCGAGATGGACGTCGCTGATCCAGATCGTGCGATACTTGCGCCGCTCGCGTCCTTCCGGTTCGGGCGTAGCGGGCTCCTGGATCGGAAAGCTCGCCACGTTGGCGAGCGCCGCCGGGTCGCCGGACGGGGCGGACAGCTTGAAGTCGGTCATCGGAAAATCCCCGGCTTGCGTCTTTCTCCCCGAAAGTCCTTGGCAGGGGTTTGTTACATGGGATTCACAGCGCGATTACGGTTTTGCGTAAATCCACAGCCTTGTGACTCCCGTGTTGCACTTGCGAAGATTGCCGCGGGCAGCGGAAAGGGCGGCACGGGATTTGCCGGGAAGGCGATCGCGGCGGCGTGCGCCCGGCTAGTCTTCGCCCGCCACGGCGAGCACGATCTTGCCGATGTGTTCCCCAGCTTCCATCCGGGCATGGGCGGCCGCGGCCTCGGCCAGCGGGAAGGTCAGGTCCATCACCGGCGCGATCTCCCCGTTGGCGAAAAGCGGCCAGGCATTGGCCGCGATCTCGTCGGCGAGCGCGGCCTTGAACGCGTCCGAGCGCGGGCGCAGGGTCGAACCCGTAAGGGTGTAGCGGCGCATCATCACCACCGCCATGTTGAGTTCGGCCCTGGCACCGCCGAGCACCGCGATGGTGACGTGCCGCCCGTCCTCGGCAAGGCATTTGAGGTTGCGCGGCACGTAATCGCCCGAAACCATGTCGAGCACGATGTCGACCCCGGCCCCGCCGGTATGGGCCTTCACCGCCTCGACGAAATCCTCCTCGCGGTAATTGATCGCGAGGTCGGCGCCCACCTTGCGCGCTGCCTCGCACTTGTCCTCGCTGCCGCAGGTGACGATGACTTCCATCCCGAACGCCTTGCCGAGCAGGATCGCCATCGTCCCGATCCCCGAGGTTCCCCCGTGGACCAGCACCCGCTCCCCGTCGCGGGCCATGCCGCGCTCGAACAGGTTGTGCCAGACGGTGAAGAGCGTTTCCGGCAGGGCGGCGGCGGTCCCGAGCGCCATGCCTTCGGGCACGGGCAGGCAGTGGTTCCACGGCGCGGCGCAGTATTCGGCATAGCCTCCGCCCGGCGTCAGCGCGGCGACCGGCTGGCCGAGCATGGTGTCGGGCACGTCCCGGCCCACCGCCACGACCTCGCCCGCGACTTCCAGTCCGAGGATCGGGGAGGCACCGGGCGGCGGCGGATAGGCGCCCGCGCGCTGCAGGCAGTCGGGCCGGTTGACCCCGGCATAGGCCACCCGGATCAGCACGTCGGCCGGGCCGGGCCGCGGGGTCGCGGCCTCCCCGATCGCGAGCACGTCGGGCGAGCCGGGCTCTTCGAACCCGATCGCCTTCATGCTCGCCGGAATATCGGCCGAAACCCGTGTGGTCATCCGCTTGCCCCTGTTGCGCCAAGACCCTGTTGCGCCAAGACCCTGTTGTAAAAGTGGCAACGCGAATAGCTTTCGTGTCCATTGACAGCAAGCCGTCTTGCTTGCGATGCTCCGCGCAATGACCGACGAAGATCGCCCCCGCCCCGTGGGAGATGCAGCGAGTCGCCTCGCCGCGGAGGATCTTGCACCTTTTTCGCAGGCGGAACTGGGCGCGCGCATCGCGCTGCTCGAAGCCGAGATCGCGCGGGTGCGGGCGCACCGGGACAAGGTCGCCGATCACATGGCGGCCGCCAATGCCCTGTTCAGCAAGCCCGCTTCATGATCGCCTGCGTGCCCTCCGAAGAGCCGGATTCGCAAAACGGCAAAGCCGCCCCATATACGACAAGAGGCTCGCAAGAGCCCGTCCGACAGCTCCCTTTTTCGGAGCCCCGCGCCGCCCGCTGACAAACCACCTTCCCCAGAAGAGACCGTCCATGCCCAGTTTCGCCCAGAACCTCGAGAGAACCCTGCACAACGCGCTCGGCAATGCGTCCGAACGGCGTCACGAATACGCGACGCTCGAGCACCTGCTGCTCGCGCTGATCGACGACGAGGACGCGGCGCAGGTCATGGCCGCCTGCGGCGTCGACCTTGCCGAACTGGGCGACGTGGTGAAGCAGTATCTCGACCAGGAATACCAGTCGCTCAAGACCGAGGAGGGCTCGGACCCGCAGCCGACCGCCGGTTTCCAGCGGGTGATCCAGCGCGCGATCCTGCACGTCCAGTCCTCGGGCAAGGACACGGTCACGGGCGCCAACGTGCTGGTCGCGCTGTTTTCCGAGCGCGATTCCTACGCCGTCTATTTCCTCCAGCAGCAGGACATGAGCCGGCTCGACGCGGTGAGCTACATCAGCCACGGCATCGGCAAGGGCGGGCGCCAGATCGAATCCAAGTCGCCGCAGGGGTCGGACGACAATGAAACCGCCGCCGAACAGACCAAGGAAACCGGCAACAAGAAGGAAACCGCGCTCGACCAGTTCACGGTCAACCTCAACGCCAAGGCCGAGGCCGGCAAGGTCGATCCGCTGATCGGCCGCGGGCCGGAGGTCGACCGCACCGTGCAGATCCTCTGCCGCCGGTCGAAGAACAACCCGCTCTATGTCGGCGATCCCGGCGTCGGCAAGACCGCCATCGCCGAAGGCCTTGCCCGCAAGATCGTCGAAGGCGACGTGCCCGAAGTGCTCAACGAGGCGGTGATCTACTCGCTCGACATGGGCGCGCTGCTCGCCGGCACGCGCTATCGCGGCGATTTCGAGGAGCGTCTGAAGCAGGTCGTCTCCGAGCTCGAGGGGATGCCGCACGCGATCCTTTTCATCGACGAGATCCACACCGTCATCGGCGCGGGTGCGACCAGCGGCGGGGCGATGGACGCCTCGAACCTGCTGAAGCCCGCGCTGTCGGGCGGGACGATCCGCTGCATCGGTTCGACCACCTACAAGGAATTCCGCAACCACTTCGAAAAGGACCGCGCCCTGCTGCGCCGGTTCCAGAAGATCGACGTCAACGAACCGACGATCGAGGACACGATCAAGATCCTCAAGGGCCTGCGCAGCGCCTTCGAGAAGCACCACAACGTCAAGTACACGCCCGATGCGATCAAGACCGCGGTGGAACTGTCGGCGCGCTACATCAACGACCGCAAGCTGCCGGACAAGGCGATCGACGTGATCGACGAGGTCGGCGCGATGCAGATGCTCGTCCCGCCGAGCCGCCGCAAGAAGAAGATCACCGGCAAGGAGATCGAGCAGGTCATCGCGACCATGGCGCGCATCCCGCCGAAATCGGTCAGCGCGGACGACAAGAAGGCGCTGGAAAACCTCGAGCGCGATCTCAAGCACGTCGTGTTCGGCCAGGACGACGCGATCGTGCGCCTTTCCACCGCGATGAAGCTGAGCCGCGCCGGCCTGCGCGATCCGGACAAGCCGATCGGCTCGTTCCTGTTCTCCGGCCCCACCGGCGTCGGCAAGACCGAGGTCGCGCGCCAGCTCGCCAGCATCATGGGGATCGAACTGAAGCGCTTCGACATGTCGGAATACATGGAGCGCCACAGCGTTTCCCGCCTGATCGGCGCGCCTCCGGGCTATGTCGGCTATGACCAGGGCGGCCTGCTCACCGATGCGGTCGACCAGAACCCGCATTGCGTGCTGCTATTGGACGAGATCGAGAAGGCGCACCCGGACCTGTTCAACATCCTGCTGCAGGTGATGGACAACGGGCGCCTGACCGATCACCACGGCAAGACGGTGGATTTCCGCAACGTCGTGCTCATCATGACGACCAATGCGGGCGCGGCCGACATGGCGCGGCAGGGGATCGGCTTCGGCGACGTGTCCAAGGAGGACGCGGGCGACGAGGCGGTGAAGAAGATGTTCACCCCGGAATTCCGCAACCGGCTCGATGCGATCGTGCCTTTCGCCTATCTCGGCAAGAGCACCGTCGCGCGGGTGGTGGACAAGTTCATCCTCGAACTGGAACTCCAGCTCGCCGAACAGAACGTCCACATCCAGTTCGACAGCGATGCGCGCGCGTGGCTCGCCGACAAGGGCTACGACAAGCTTTACGGCGCACGGCCGATGGGCCGCCTGATCCAGGAACGGATCAAGCAGCCGCTCGCCGAGGAACTCCTGTTCGGCAAGCTCGCCGATGGCGGCGAGGTCCATGTCAGCATCAAGGACGGCAAGCCGAGCTTCGAGCTGACGCCCGCCGCGCCCAAGCCGACGCGGCGCAAGACGGCGGCCAGGAAGAAGCCGGCCGAGAAGAAGGGCGTCGATCCCAGGCCCGAAGCCTCCGGCAGCGATGCCGACGGCTGAGCCCGTGTGACTTCCAGGCCACTTACATTCTTGACAAATCTGTGATTGATCGGTCCCCGTAGCTGCAAGGCACCAGATACGGGGACCGATCATGATCGCACGCTTTTTCCTTACCGCCGCCTGCCTCGCCCTGGCTAGCGCGCCGCTTTCGGCGCAGGACACCGCCGACAGGGATGCGGCGGCGGGGCCGGAGACGAAATTCACCGGGGCCGACCTGTTCGGCCTGTCGGTCGCGGCCGATCCGCAGATCAGCCCGGACGGTTCGCAGATCGCCTATGTCCGGCGCACCAACGACATCATGACCGACCGCGCGCTCTCCTCGATCTGGCTGATCGACGTGAGCACGGGCGCGCAGCGGCCGCTCGTCAGCGGGGCGGGATCGCATGGCAGCCCGCGCTGGTCGCCCGACGGGACGCGGCTCGCCTATGTCTCGACCGAGAGCGGCGGCGGGCCGGAACTCCACGTGCGCTGGATGGCGACCGGCGAAAGCGCCAATATCACCGCCCTGCCCGAAGCGCCTGCCGCCATCGCCTGGGCGCCGGACGGCACCCGCATCGCCTTCACCGCGCGCATCGCCGGGCAGGCGACCACGCTCGGCCAGCCGCCGGCCAAGCCCGAGGGCGCCGAATGGGGCAAGCCGCTGCAGGTGATCGACCGCGCGACCTATCGCCGCGACGGCGGAGGCTATGTCAAGCCGGGCACGATGCAGCTTTTCCTCGTCGCCGCGACCGGGGGCGATGCGCGCCAGCTGACCTTCGGCGAATACGACACCGGCGGCACCGTCGAATGGGCGCCCGACGGCTCGAAGCTCTATTTCAGCGCCAACCGCCGCGAGGACTGGGAGCTCCAGCCGCTCGAAACCGACATCTTCGCGCTCGACATCGCGAGCGGCGCGATCGACCGGCTCACCACCCGCAGCGGGCCGGACTATGCCCCGCAGGTCTCGCCCGACGGGCGCATGATCGCCTATCTCGGCTACGACGATGTCGGCAATGCCTACGACCAGGCAAAGCTCTACCGGATGAACGCGGACGGTTCGGGCAAGGAATTGCTGCGCGCGGAATTCCCCGCCAGCCCCGATGGGCTCGAATGGACCGAGGCGGGGCTCTTCGCCAGCTTCGAACGCGAGGGCGAGCACCGGGTCGCGCGCATTTTCGCCGACGGCGGCATGACCCTGACGGAGCCGCGTCTCGGCAGCACCTATTACGCCCTGCCCTATACCGGCGGCGAATGGTCGGTGAGCGAGGACGGCACGATCGCCTTCACCACGGCGAGCTCCACCAGCCCGCCCGATGTCGGGGTCACCACCCGCCGCGGCACGAAGACGCTGACCGCCCTCAACGCGGTCAAGCTCGCGGGCAAGGAACTCGGCGAAACCCGCGAGATCGCCGTGACCGCGCCGGACGGGACGCGGATCCCGGCGTGGATCATGCTGCCGCCGGGCTATGAGGAAGGCAGCCGCGTGCCCACGATCCTCGAGATGCACGGCGGCCCCTATGCCGCCTACGGCCCCGAATTCTCGGCCGATTACCAGCTCTACGGCGCGGCGGGCTATGCCGTGCTGTTCACCAATCCGGGCGGCTCGACCGGCTATGGCGAGGCCTTTGCCGACCGGATCGAGGACAATTACCCGATCTCCAATTTCGACGAGCTGATGGCGGCGGTCGATGCGGCGATCGCGCAGGGGTTTGCCGATCCCGACCAGCTCTTCGTCACCGGCGGTTCGGGCGGCGGCGTGCTGACGAGCTGGCTGGTGGGCAAGACCGACCGGTTCCGGGCCGCGGCGACGCACAAGCCGGTGATCAACTGGACGAGTTTCGCGCTGACCGCCGATTCGGTGCCCTATTTCGGGCGCTACTGGCTCGGCGCGATGCCGTGGGAGAACCCGGAGCTATACTGGCAGCGCTCGCCCCTGAGCCTCGTCGGCAACGTCACCACGCCCACGCTGGTGCTGGTCGGCGCGGACGATTATCGCACCCCGCGCAGCGAGGCCGAGCAGTATTACGCCGCGCTGAAGCTCAACGGCGTCGACACCGCGCTCGTCGTGACGCCGGATTCGAGCCACAACAACCTCTCGCAGACGCCGAGCCAGCAGGCCGCGCGCACGGCGAGCGTGATCGCGTGGTTCGACAAGTATCGGGAGGGCGCGGACGCCGGGGAGTGACGGGAACGCGCGCGGCCTTCCGCGCTTTGACAGGGGCGTGAGCGCGCCCTTTTCCTGGATCCGGCCCGAACCGTGGGGCGTCCATGTCGTGCCGGCGGATTGCTGGGTCGATCCGGGGCGCGCCGTCGACCGCGCGCTCGTCACCCACGGCCATGCCGACCACGCGCGCGGCGGGCACGGCGAAACCATCGCCACGCCCGAAACGCTCGCGATCATGGCGCTGCGCTATCGCACGGGGATCGAGGACGGCTCGGGCGAGATGCCGTCCCGGGCCACGCCCGTCGCCTATGGCGAAACGATCCGGCTGAAGGGCGGGGTCGATGCGACCTTCGTGCCTGCCGGCCACGTCCTCGGCAGCGCGCAGATCCTCCTCGAACACGCGGGCGAGCGGGTCGTCATCACGGGCGATTACAAGCGCCGCCCCGACCCGACCTGCGCGCCCTTCGAGGTCGTGCCCTGCGACATCTTCGTGACCGAGGCGACCTTCGGCCTGCCGGTCTTCACCCATCCCCCGATCGGGGAGGAGATCGGCAAGCTGCTCGCCGCCCTGCGGGCCAATCCCGGGGGCTGCGTCCTCGTCGGGGCCTATGCGCTGGGCAAGGCGCAGCGGGTGATCGCGGAACTGCGCGCCGCGGGGCACCACGATCCGATCTACCTTCACGGCGCAATGGAAAAGATGTGCCGGCTCTACGAGGAGCACGGCGTGCCGCTCGGCGAACTGCGGCTGGTGGGCGATCATGCGAAGGACGACATCCGCGGCGCGATCGTCGTCGCGCCCCCGTCCGCGCTCAACGACCGCTGGTCACGCCGCCTGCCGGACGCGATCACCGCCATGGCGAGCGGGTGGATGCGGGTGCGCCAGCGCGCCCGGCAGCGCAATGTCGAACTGCCGCTGGTCATCTCCGACCATGCCGACTGGAACGAACTCACCGCGACCATCGAAGAGGTCGATCCGGTCGAGACGTGGATCACCCATGGCCGCGAGGAGGCGCTGCTGCGCTGGTGCGAACTGGGCCAGCGCCGCGCACGGGCGCTGGCCCTGGTGGGGCGCGAGGACGAGGATGACTAGGGCGGGGATCACTGGGGCGGGGATCACTGGGACGGGGATGACTGGGACGGGGATGACTGGGGCGGGGATGACTGGGGCGGGGATGAATGGCCTTGCCTTCCTGCCTTCCTTCAAGAGCGGGGCGAACGGAAGGAACCGCCACCGCGGCGCTATCGGGCGGATGGTGCGCCGCCGTGAAAGCGGGACGGCGCGCGCGTGAAGGCGTTCGCGACCCTGCTCGACACGCTGGTCTACACCACCAGCCGAAACCGCAAGCTCGCGCTGATCGCCGACTACCTGCGCGCGACGCCCGATCCCGATCGCGGCTGGGCGCTGGCGGCGCTGACGGGGGAGCTGGACTTTCCGGGGGTCAAGTCCTCGACCATTCGCAACCTGATGAAGGACCGGGTCGATCCCGTCCTGTGGACGCTCGCGCGGGACTTCGTCGGCGACACGGCGGAAACCGCGAGCCTGATGTGGCCCGATCCGCAAGGCGCTGCCGCATCCGCTCCGCCCACGCTGGACGAAACGGTGGCGGTGCTCGCCAGCCTCACCCGCGCCAGCGCACCCAAGGTGCTGCCCGGCCTGCTCGACGGGCTCGATGCCAATGGCCGGTTCGCGCTGATCAAGCTGGCGACGGGCGGGATGCGGATCGGGGTGTCGGCCCGGCTCGCCAAGACCGCCTTCGCGCAGGCCTTCGGCGTTCCGGTGGAAGAGGTCGAGGAATACTGGCACGCGCTCGAACCGCCCTATGCCGACCTGTTCCGCTGGGCGGCAGGGGGCGGCGATCCGCCCGACGTCGCCCACCACCCGCGCTTTCGCCCCTTCATGCTCGCCCACCCGCTCGAGGAGGCGGTGGTGGACCTTGCCGATTACGCGGCGGAATGGAAATGGGACGGGATCCGGGTCCAGCTGGTCCGGGTGACGAAGGACGGCGTGCCTTCCACCCGGCTCTATTCGCGCAGCGGCGACGATATCTCCGCGAGCTTCCCCGAAATGCTCGATGCCTTGCCTCTCGATGCCGTGCTCGACGGGGAATTGCTGGTCCAGGGCGAGGCGCAGGGCGGCGCCGAAGGCGGCGCGGCGAGCTTCAACGCGCTCCAGCAGCGCTTGGGGCGCAAGACCGTGTCGAGGAAGCTGCTCGCCGAAGCGCCCGCTTTCGTGCGGCTCTATGACGCGCTGCTGCTCGAGGGTCGGGACTTGCGGGACCTCCCCTGGACGCAGCGGCGCGCGCGGCTCGAAGCGCTGATGGAGCACCTCCCGCCGGGCCGGTTCGATCTTTCGCCGGTGGTCGAGGCGCGCGATTTCGCCCACCTCGCCCAAATCCGCGAAGGCGCGCGCGACGATGCGATCGAGGGGCTGATGCTCAAGCGCCGCGACGCCGCCTATATCGCCGGGCGCAAGGTCGGCCTGTGGTACAAGTGGAAGCGCGACCCGCTGCTGATCGACTGCGTGCTGATGTATGCCCAGCGCGGCAGCGGCAAGCGCTCCAGCTTCTATTCGGACTACACCTTCGGCTGCTGGGACGGCGATCCGGACGCGGGCGCGGAACTGCTCCCGGTGGGCAAGGCCTATTCGGGCTTCACCGATGCCGAATTGAAAAAGCTTGACCGGCTGGTGCGCCAGACCACGCTCAACCGTTTCGGCCCGGTGCGCGAGGTCGAACGCAGCCTCGTCTTCGAAGTCGCCTTCGACAGCGTCCACACCTCCAAACGCCACAAATCGGGCCTCGCCATGCGCTTCCCGCGCATCCACCGCATCCGCTGGGACAAGCCGGTGCACGAGGCCGACCGCATCGAGACGCTGCGGGCGCTGGTGAAGGATTGAGACGATGAAGACGCAGGTTCGCTCCAACTGGTCGCACGCGCTGCTCGTGTGCAGGAAGTGCTCGAAGAAGCAGGCGAAGAAGGGCCGCGGCTTCGGCCCGCAGCGCAAGCGCCTCGCGGCGGCGCTGAGGCGGGAGCTGGGCGCGGGCAAGGGGCGCAAGGCGGCGGTCGGGGTGATCGAGGTCGCGTGCCTCGATATCTGCCCCAAGAACGGCGTAGTGGTGATCGACAGCCGCGCGCCGGGCAGCTGGCGGATCATCACGCCCGATGCGGATTTCGAAGAGCAGATCGAGCCATTGCGCTGAACCCGCCCCGGCGGGCAGCGCCGTGCGACGGCTCAAGGCGTCTCGCGCACCGCCTTTGCATGGTGCTTTGCGTTCTCGGCGTAATGCGCGACGCCCAGCTTCATGCCGGCGATGGCGGCGTCGTTCAATTCCTTGAGCTTCTTTGCCGGACGGCCCGCCCACAGCTCGCGCGGGCCCATCACCTTGCGCTCGGTCAGCATCGCGCCCGCGGCCAGCATCGCATCGCTGGCGATCACCGCCTTGTTCATCGCGATCGCGCCGAGGCCCACGAAACCGCGATCGTGGATCGTGCAGCCATGCACCATCGCCATGTGGCCGATCAGCACATCATCGCCGATTACCAGCGGGCACCCTTCCGGGTCCATCGGCGAGGGGCCGTCGCAATGCAGCACGCTGCCATCCTGGACATTGGTGCGCTCGCCGATGCGGATCGAGGAGACATCCGCGCGCAGCACGCAATTGTACCAGATCGAGGAGCCCGCCCCGATCTCGACATCGCCGATGATCGCGCAGCCGGGCGCGATGAAGGCGGTTTCGTGGATCTTCGGGGCCTTGCCGTGGATGGCGATGATGGTGACGCCCGGAAATCGCGGGTCGTGGAGTGTCATTGCTGCTGCTCCCATTCTTGTCTGGTCAGCGAATACTGGATCGTCGGATTTTCCTCCGGGCGAAAGGCCGGGTCATCGAAATCGAGGTCGCGCCGCCGCTTCATGCCAAGCTTTTCGATCAGCTTCCAGCTTGCGACATTGGCGTCGCTCGTCAGCGCCACGAGATGCGGCGCGCCGAGGGTTTGGAACGCCCAGCCGATCACACCGCGCATGGCTTCGTGTGCGTATCCCCTGCGCCAGCGATCCTGCCGCACCACCCAGCCGATCTCGTGATCGCCCGGATTGGGCGCGAGCGCGTTGTCGACCCGCTTCATGCCCGCATGGCCGACCAGTTCCCCGTTCGCCTGCTCGATCAGCATCATGAAGCCGAAACCGTGGTTCGCGTAGCTCTCCATGATCCGGCCATGCCTGATCTCGATTTCCTCGAGCGACTTCGGCCCGCCCAGGTGGCGCATCATTTCGGGCGCGCTGAGCAATCGGTGCTGGAGCGCGGCATCGCCCGGCCGCACGCGGCGCAGGATCAGCCGGTCGGTTTCGATTACCGTGTCGTCGATCGCGTCAGCCATCGCGGCTTTCCCAGCCCGCGCGGTCGATCGCGTAGACGATCACGTGCGGGTCGTCGGGGTCGAAGCCGGCTTCCTCGAAATCCAGGTCCGAGCGCCGGACCATGCCGAGCCGCTCCATCAGCCCCCAGCTCGCCCGGTTGTTGCGGACGGTGAGCGCGATCACCAGCGGCGCGGCAAACCGGTTGAAGGCCACATCGAGCGAGGCCTCAGCCGCCTCGCGCGCATAGCCGTGGCCCCACGCCTCCTCGCGCAGCCGCCAGCCGATCTCGAATTCGCCGACCGGCCCGCCCGGCGCGTTGCACCTCTTGAGCCCGCAAAAGCCGAGGATCGCGCCATCCTCGCGGCGCTCGACCACCCAGAAGGTGTGCCCGTGCTCGGCCCGGTAGCGCTCCAGCCGCTCGCGCGTGGCGGCCATCTTGGCGTCGTCCATCACCCCGCCCAGCCAGCGCATCACCGCAGGCGTGTTGGTGGCGGCGAAGAACGGCTCCCAGTCCGCCTCGCGCCAGTCGCGCAAGGCGAGGCGAGGCGTTTCCAGCCGGAAGTCAGACCGCTGGTCAGCCATTCAGCAGGCGCGCGGCGACGGGCGCGTGATAGGTCAGGATGCCGCTGCATCCGGCGCGCTTGAAGGCGATGAGCTTTTCCATCAGCAGCGCGTCGCGATCGCCCGCCCCGACGCTTTCGGCCGCCTCGATCATCGCGTATTCGCCGGACACCTGGTAGGCGAAGACGGGCACGCCGAAGGCCTGTTTGACGCGGTAGATGATGTCGAGATAGGCCAGCCCCGGCTTCACCATCACGCTGTCCGCGCCCTCGGCAATGTCGAATTCGACCTCGCGCAGCGCCTCGTCGCCATTGGCCGGGTCCATCTGGTAGCTTTTCTTGTCGCCCTTCAGCAGCCCGCCCGATCCGACCGCGTCGCGGAACGGGCCGTAGAAGGCGCTCGCATACTTGGCGGCGTAGCTCATGATCTGGACGTTGTGGTGCCCGCCCATCTCGAGCGCGCGGCGGATCGCGCCGACGCGCCCGTCCATCATGTCGGAAGGGGCGATGATGTCGGCCCCGGCCTCGGCCTGGTTGATCGCCTGGTCGACCAGCACCGCGACCGTGTCGTCATTGGTGACGTAGCCGCGTTCGTCGAGGAGGCCGTCCTGCCCGTGGCTGGTATAGGGATCGAGCGCGACATCGGTCAGCACGCCGATCTCCTCGCCGCAGGCATCCTTGATCGCCCGGATCGCGCGGCACATCAGGTTGTCGGGGTTGTGCGCCTCCTCGCCCGCGTCGCTGCGCCGGTCCGGGGGCGTGTTGGGGAACAGCGCGACCACCGGGATGCCGAGCCTGACCGCTTCGCGCGCGCGTTCGGCGATGAGATCGACCGACCAGCGCGAAACGCCGGGCAGGCTCGCCACCGGGTCCTCCACGCCCTCGCCCGAAGTGACGAAAAGCGGCCAGATGAGGTCGGCGGGCGTGAGCAGCGTTTCACGGTGGAGCGTCCGGCTCCAGGCGGAAGCGCGCGTCCGGCGCAGGCGGGTGTTGGGGTAATGTCCTCTCATGGAGCGACGTGTTGCCGCAAAGATCGCCTGCGCGCAATCGGGCGCGCGGCGTCAGTTCATGCTTCGGGCGAGGTCGATCTTCTCGATCTCGCGCTCGGGCTCGTCGATCTCGCTCGGCAGCGGCTCGAGATCGGCGAGCGCGGCGCCCACCTCGACCTGCTTCAACTCGATCAGGCGGCGGCGGAAATCGATCAGCTCCGTGCCGGACAGCTGCGCGCGGGAGACGAAGGCGACGCTTTCGGGATTGATCGAACGCCCGCCGCGATACATCTCGTAATGGAGGTGCGGGCCGGTCGACAGCCCGGTCGAGCCGACATAGCCGATGATCTGCCCGCGTTCGACCCGCTGGCCGCGGCTCACCGCCATCCGGCTCATGTGGCAATAGCGCGTCGAAAGCCCTTCGCCGTGGTCGATCCGCACCGCGATCCCGCACCCGCCCGCGCGGCCCGCCGACGTCACCCGCCCGTCGGTCACGGCGGCGATCGGCGTGCCGTGGCGGGCGCGGAAATCGAGCCCGGCGTGCATCCGGCGATAACCGAGGATCGGGTGGCGCCGCATTCCGTACCGCGAGGAAACCGGGCCGGGCACCGGTTGCACCAGCCCGCGGCGCTGCTCGCCCACGCCCGAGGCTTCGTAGAACTGGCCATCCTCGCCCCAGCGCATGAGCTGGGTCTTCGGCTGCCCGCCGCGGTCGATCCCGGCATAGAGCAATTGCCCCGCCTGCCGTTCCCCCGTGGCGGCGCGGCGATAGGCGAGGATGATGTCGAATTCGTCCGAGGCGCGCACGTCGCGGTCGAGGTCGATCTGGTTGTCGAGCGCGCGCAGGTATTCCTGCACCGCGCTGGCCGGGACGCCGGCGGCGCGCATCGAGCGGTAGAGGCTCTGCCCGACCGGGCCGCGCACCCGCAGCGGCGTGTCGTCGACCCGGATGACGTTGCGCCTGAGCGCGAGCGGCCCCGTCCCCGCTTCGCCGGCGCGCTCGATCGCGAGCTCGAGGTCGAACCGCGCGCGGAAGGACAGCGCATCGAGCGGGCGCGGCGCGCCCGGGGCGGGACGGCGGCCGAGCACGATGTCGATCTGCGTGCCGGGTTTCAGTTCGGTCAGCGGCATGGCCTCGCCGATCAGCCCGGTGACCCGCGCGACATCCCCGCCCGCAAGGCCCGCACGGCGCAGCATGGAACCGAAGCTGTCGCCGGGGGCGAGCGTCGCGACCAGTTCGATCCGCGGGCGTTCCGGCGCGTCCCTGAGCGGGATGACCCGCCCGCCCGGCGCCATGCGCCGCCCGGTTTCCCCGCCGAGGCCGAGCGGCAGGATCATCCGGCTGCGCATCTCCTCGCGGATCCCGGGATCCTGCGGCATGGCGGCGCGCGCTTCGAGCGTGGTGAAATCGGGCCAGAAGGCGAATGCCGCCGCGCCCAGCGCGATCAGCGTGCCGAGCCCGCGGAACCAGCGGCGGCTACCGATATTCTCGGCGAGGTCGGGGGCAAGGTCGAGCCGGTCGAACCACCGCCCGGCCGACAGCTTCCATTCGTCGTAGCGATCGCCGAAGCCGCGCACGCGGGTGACGACCTGGCGCCGGACCTTTTGCTGCGGGCTGGGGGGCGCGGCCGCCTTGCCGCGGCGAAGGTAGGAGACGAGGTTCCCGGCATCGGGCAGCACCGGAACGGCCGGATCGCGGCCACCTTCGCGCGAGCGGGCGGCGTCGGCGGCGGCGTCGGCGTCGGCGTCAGCGGGCCAGCCCTCCCGGCCCCAGGCTGCGCCATCAATGTCGCGTGCGTAATTCAAGCATCTCGTCCGGTCTCGAGGTGGCCCGGCCCGGCGGCGGTACCGACGGAGCGCACGGCCCTGCGCCCTTCCCGGCGCGTCCCCTTTGCCCGTATTCCCTGCCCGATCAAAGTAAATGCCGGCTTAACCAGCGACCGGACGAGTCTGGCCTGCGACGGACGGATGCGACCCGGGCACGGGCCGCCCCCATCGGAGGTTGCTCCGCGCGGCCAAGCCTGACAGAACGGGGGCCGTGACCTTTCCCGCGAACGAGACCGGCCGGGGCGAACATGGCCGCGCGGGCGCCAGAAGTGGGGGCGGCGGGCAGGTGCGCGCCGTGCTCGGCCCGACCAACACCGGCAAGACCCATCTCGCGATCGAGCGGATGTGCGGGCACTCCTCGGGCATGATGGGCTTTCCGCTGCGCCTGCTCGCGCGGGAAGTCTATGACCGGGTTCGGGCGATCAAGGGCGACGACGCGGTCGCGCTCATCACCGGGGAGGAACGGATCGAGCCGCCCAACGCGCGCTATTTCCTCTGCACGGCGGAGGCGATGGACCGGCTGGGCGGCGGGCATTCCTTCGTCGCGGTGGACGAGGCGCAGCTGGGCGCGGACCCCGAACGCGGGCACATCTTCACCGACCGACTGCTGAACGCGCGCGGGCGGGACGAGACGATGATCCTCGGCTCGGCCACGCTCGAGCCGATGATCCGCCAGCTGATCCCGCGCGCCGAACTGGTCGAACGGCCGCGCTTCTCCACCCTCACCCACGCAGGGTCCGCCAAGCTGTCGCGCCTCCCGCCGCGCTCGGCCGTCGTCGCCTTCTCGGTCGAGCAGGTCTACGCCATGGCCGAGGCGCTGCGCCGCTTTCGCGGCGGGGCGGCGGTGGTCATGGGCGCGCTCAGCCCCGAAACGCGCAACCGCCAGGTCGAGCTGTTCCAGAACGGCGAGGTCGATTACATCGTCGCCACCGATGCGATCGGGATGGGATTGAACCTCGATCTCGACCACGTCGCCTTCGCCGCGCTGACCAAGTTCGACGGGCGGCGCAAGCGGCGGCTCGCCCCGGCGGAGATGGCGCAGATCGCCGGACGCGCCGGGCGGCACCAGCGCGACGGCAGCTTCGGCACGCTGACGGGCGGGGGTTCGCGCTCCGGCGCGCCGCTCGAATTCACCGAGGAAGAGATCTACGCGATCGAGGAGCATCGCTTCGCCCCCCTCACCCACCTGTTCTGGCGGGAGGCCGAACCGCGTTTCGACAGCCTTGCCGCGCTGATCGCCGATCTGGAATCCAAACCCGAACACGACGCGCTCAAACCCGCCCCGCCCGCAATCGACCTCGCCGTGCTCAAACGCCTCGCCGAAGAGCCGATCGCCGACACCGTCAAGGGCGCGGGCGCGGTGCGGCGCTTCTGGGAGGCCTGTTCGCTGCCCGATTTCCGCGCGGTCGGGGTCGACACCCACGCCCGCTTCGTCGCCCGCCTGTGGGACGACCTGCGCGAAGGGTGTCTCGGCGCGGATTTCGTCGCCGCGCGCATCGCCGAGCTTGACCGGGTGCAGGGCGACATCGACACGCTGCAGGGGCGGATCGCGGCGATTCGCTCGTGGGCCTATATCTGCCAGCGGCCCGACTGGGTGCTCGCCCGCGACGAGATGGCGGCCCGCGCACGGGCCGTGGAGGCGAAGCTGTCCGATGCGCTCCACGCGCGCCTGACCGAACGCTTCGTCAACCGGAGGACGACGATCTTGATGAAATCGCTGGGACAGGATGCGAGCGCCCTTCCCGTCACGCTGGAACCGGACGGCCGCGTGACGGTCGAGGGCGAGGCGATCGGGCGGCTGGAGGGTTTCCGCTTCAGCGTCGATCCCGATGCGACGCTGGCGGACCGCAAGATGCTGCTCGCCGCGGGCGAGCGGGCGCTCCCGGCGATCCTGACGCAGCGGGCGGACATGCTGCTGGGCGAGCGGCTGGCGGAACTGGAGATCGCGCAAGGCGCGATCGAGTGGCAGGGCCGCCCGCTCGCGACGATCACCATGCCGCCCGATTTCGCCGCCCCCCGGCTCGACTTCGCGCGCGAGGTGACGATGCTGCCCGACGCGGCGCGTGCCCGGCTAGAAGGAGGCCTGTCGGCGTGGCTCGCGGCCCGGCTCGAACCGCTCGCGCCCCTGCGCAAGCTGGCCGAGGCGGCGCGCGATCCCGCGGCCGGTTCGCAGGCGCGGGCGCTGCTCATCACCCTGATCGAGGCAGGCGGCGTCGTCAGCCGGGAAAAGGCCGGGCTCGAACACCTGCCCAAGGAGATGCGGCCCTTCCTGCGGAAGCTGGGCGTCACCTTCGGCGCGCTCGACATCTTCGCCGGTCCCCTGCTCAAGCCCGCGCCGCGCCGCCTGCTCCATGCGCTCGGGCTCGACCGCAGGCCGCTGCAGGACGCGATGCTGCCGGTGCTGGCCGAACAGAAGCGCCTGCCCGCCGGTTACCGCCCGGCCGGGACGCAGGCGATCCGGGTCGACCTTGCCGAAAAGATCCTGCGCGCCGCCTTCGACGCGCGCGCCAAAGCCGGGGAGCGGGCGGCGAAGGGCGCCGCGCCCGCGCCGCGCAAGGCCCGCAGCGGGGCGCGTTTCCGGATCGACCTTGCCCTGCCCACCTCGATCGGGCTGGAAGAGGACAACACCCGCCGCCTGCTCGGCAGCGCGGGTTTCCGCTACCACCGCGCGCGCACCCTTGCCGAAGCCGCGTTCGGCCCGCCCGCGCCCGACAGCTGGACCTGGCGCCCGCGTAGGGCTGGGGAGCCGCGGCGCGCGCGCGACGGGCAGGCGGGTGACGGGCGACAGGGCGAGGGGCAGCACCGCGCGGAAAAGCCGCGCACCGCGCGCAAGGGGCCGCCGCGCAAGGGCCCTCCGGCCAAGGAACACAGGCCGCGCGCGCCCAAACCCGATGCAGGCCCGGCCCGCAGCGGGGGCGCCTTCGACGGGCTCGCCGAACTGCTCGGGCAGAAGGCGGGCGGCAAGTGAAGCCGGCGGCGGATTAGGGAGCGGCGCGGATGGTCGAGGGCGCGGCGCAGACGATGCGGCTCGACCGGCTGCTCGTCTACCTGCGCTTCGCCCGGACCCGCGCGGCCGCCCGCGCCCTGATCGAGAGCCGGGCTTTGCGCCGGAATAGAAATCATGTGCGGCGCGTCGCCGAAAACGTCGCTATAGGGGACGTGCTGACGCTCCCCGTCGGGGGCGAGGTCCGGGTGGTCGAGGTCCTGTCCCTGCCCGAAAGGCGCACCTCGCCCGCGCTGGCAAGATGTCACTATCGCGTGCTTGACCCTCGCGGTGAAATCGCCATAGCACCGGACCAAACGCCGCCGAATGATATGAAAGCTCCTCAATGACCTACGTCGTCACCGAAGACTGCATCAAGTGCAAGTACACCGATTGCGTCGAAGTGTGCCCGGTGGATTGCTTCTACGAGGGCGAGAACATGCTCGTCATCAATCCGAGCGAATGCATCGATTGCGGCGTGTGCGAACCGGAATGCCCGGCCGAGGCGATCCTGCCCGACACCGAGGACGGGCTGGAAAAATGGCTGGAGCTCAACACCAAGTATTCCGCCGAATGGCCGAACATCACGAGCCAGAAGGAACCGCCCGAGGACGCCGACCAGTTCAAGGGTGAAAAGGGCAAGTTCGAGAAGTATTTCAGCGCGGAACCCGGCGAAGGCGATTGATCCTGCGCGCCATCCCGGGCCGTGAACCCGGTTTCGTCCCGGCCGGGTGAGGGTTCCGGGCCGGACGCGGCCATCGCCGGTTTCGCCGCGCGTCGCCGGGCGGGAATGCGAACGGGTCGGCGCGCCCGCATGGCGCGGGGCCTCCGCCGGGGCGCGGCGGAACGGTCGGGCCGCGCTGCGGTTGGAGCCTTATGCGTCCGATCATCGCTTCGCTCAAGTCCGGCTGGACCCGCGCCAATGCCGAGAACGCCCCGCTGCTCGCCGCGGGGATCGCCTATTACGCCTTCCTCTCCTTCGTGCCGCTGCTGGGTGCGATCGTGCTCGCCTACGGGCTCATCGCCGACCCCGAAACCATCGCGGGGCACGCCGCCGCGCTGACCGAGGAACTGCCCGCTTCCTCGGCCGATCTCGTCACCAGCCAGCTCGAAAGCGTCACCGACAGGCGCAGCGGGACCTCCGGGCTCGGCTTCGTCGTCGCGCTCGCGCTCGCCCTGTTCGGATCGCGGCTCGCGGCGGGGGCGGTCATCACGGCATTCGATGTCGCCTTCAGGGCGAGGGAGAAGCGCGGGCTGATCCGCGCGAACCTGCTCGCGCTCGCGGTCACGCTGGGGGCGATCGTCGCCTTCGGGATCGTCGCCGGGGCGACCGCCGTGGTTTCGGTGTTCCTCGCGGAATCGGGCGAGCGCTTCCTCACCTTCGCCCTCGTCGGCCTGGTCGGGGTCGGCGGGGCGGTGCTGGCCTATCGCCTCGTGCCGAACAGCGAGGGGCGCGTGTCCTACGCGGCGGCCCTGCGCGGTGCGGTGCTGTTCGCGATCGGTTGGATGGGGGCGAGCGCGGGCTTCGGCTTCTACGTTTCGAATTTCGGCAATTACAATGCGACTTACGGCTCGCTCGGCGCCGTCGTCGTGTTCCTGACCTGGCTCTTCATCAGCGCGCTCCTGCTGCTGATCGGGGCCTTCGTCGCCAGGGCCAGCGCAGGCGGCGACGCGGGGGCGCCGACGGACCCGTAAGCATCGGGACTCGCAATTTTGTTGCGAACATGTTATAGAATGGTCCAACCTCGCCGGTGGGTCCCGGCGGTGGCGCCAGAAAACAGGAAAAGGCCACTTACCAGCAGCACAGTCTCGGTTGAATGCGGCCCGGTGCCTGCCTGTTTCTTCGGGCAATGCACCGCAAGGAACCATTCGCCCGATCGGCGGGAGCTGCTGGGGGCTGAGAGAAAGGAACTCGCATGGCTAGCAATGCGCCTGCCTTCACGGTCGGAGACTATGTCGTTTACCCCAAGCACGGCGTCGGCCGCGTGATCGAGTTGCAGAGCGAGGAAATCGCCGGGATGCAGCTCGAACTCTACGTGCTGCGTTTTGAAAAGGAGCGCATGACGCTGCGCGTTCCGGTGAACAAGGTCGAATCGATCGGGATGCGCAAGCTGTCCTCGGACAAGACCCTGAAGGAGGCGATGGAAACCCTGAAGGGCAAGCCCAAGGTCAAGCGCACCATGTGGTCGCGCCGCGCGCAGGAATACGAAGCCAAGATCAATTCGGGCGACCTCGTTTCGATCGCCGAAGTGACGCGCGACCTGTTCCGCCCGGAAGACCAGCCGGAACAGTCCTATTCCGAACGCCAGATCTTCGAAGCCGCCTCGAGCCGCCTCGCCCGCGAACTCGCGGCGATGGAGGAAACCGACGAACAGACCGCGCTCGAGAAGATCCTCGGCGTGCTGCGCGAACACGCGCCGCAATACTACGAAAACAGCGAGGAAAGCTGACCTCCGCCAGCCGGCATCATCAGCCGGCCGGGCACGATCGCAGGGCCGCTCCGCAAGGGGCGGCCCTTTGCGTTTGCGGGCGGCGCGCCGTGCGAATGGCGGACCGGGGAAAGGCTTGCGCGAGCCATGGTAGTGTATTATATCACCAATACACAGGCTGCAGGAGGGCAGGAATGATCGGCAATTTCATCTCTCGCATGGCGCCCCTGGCGGCGCTCGCGCTCGGCACGGCGCTCGCCGGATGCGGGGCGGATGTCCGCGTCAACGGCATGGGCGGCGTGCCGCTCGCCGAGCTCGACACGAACGGGCCGGCGCCGACCAGGCTCGTCCTCGCGAGCGGGGACAGGGTCGTCCTCAGCGAGGGCGACACGCTCGCCATCACGGTCGACGGCGACGAGGAAGAGAGCGCCAGGCTGCGCTTCTCGCTGGAGGAATCGACCCTTGGCATCGGCCGCAAGAACGGCAGCTGGGGTTCGGGCAGCGCGGTCACCGTCAACGTCACCATGCCCCCGCCCGAAAGCATCGCGATCGCGGGGAGCGGGACGGTCAGGGCCGTCACGCTGGCACGGGACGCGGACATCTCGATCGGCGGTTCGGGCGATGTCGCGGTCGAACGCATCGCCGCGGGCACGCTCGAGCTGAACATCGGCGGGAGCGGATCGATCAGGGGCGCCGGCACGGCCGAGCGGCTCGAAGTCAATATCGGCGGCTCGGGCGATATCGATCTCACCGCGCTCAAGGCCGACCGGGCCGAGGTCAGCATCGGCGGCGCGGGCGATGTCGCCTTCGCCTCGGACGGGACCGTGGAGGCGACCATCGCCGGATCGGGCGACGTCCGCGTGACCGGCAGCGCCAAGTGCGAGGTCACCGCCTTCGGTTCGGGCAGGCTGACCTGCTCGCCCGCCCCCGCCGCCGCGACGGCCGATCCGGGGGAAGCGGAAGAACCCACCGCGGGCTGACGACGACGCTTGCGCGAATCGGCGCGGCGCGCATGGTGCGGCGATGCGCGCCCTCTCCGCCCTGCCGGCGCTCGCCGCCCTGCCCCTGCTGTCCGCCTGCCTCGCCAGGACGGCGGTGGACATCGTCACGCTGCCGGTGCGCGCCGCCGGGGAAGTCGTCGATGTCGCCACCACCAGCGAATCCGAACGGGACGAGAAGCGCGGGCGCGAACTGCGCGAGCGCGAGGAACGGCTCGGCCGGCTCGAACGGCGCTATGCCGAGGAGATCGCCGATTGCCGCGACGGCGACGAGAGCGCCTGCGAAGACGCCCGCGCGACCTGGGCCGAACTGGAGGAGCTGCGGGCGCGGCTTCCCTCGGCACCGCCGCCCCTCCCGAAAGCGATTAGGCCCGAAAGCGATCAGTCCGGCGGCGTCGCGGCCCGGCGGAGCCGGTCGTTCACCGCCCGGCCGACGCCCCGATCGGGCACCGGCGCGACGGCGATCCGCGGCCGGTCGGACCGGGCGGCTTCGTGAAGGCAGTGATAGAGCCGCGCCGCGGCCTCGGTGACGTCGCCGCTCGCCGACAGCGTGACATCGCCCGTGACCGGGCCGAAACCGATCAGGAATTCATCCGCCTCCGCTTGCGCCGCGTCCAGACGGACCGGCTTGCCCGGCGCGTAATGGCTGGCGAGCTGGCCGGGGGCGGTGATCCCTGCGGGCGCTTGCCCGACCGGCATCTCGCGGTCGTGGTAATCGCGATAGAGCGCGGCGACATCGACCGGGCCGGGGCGCAGTTCGTGCCATGCATCGTCAGGCCCTATCCGCAGGATGGTCGATTCCACCCCCGCCTCGGTCGGCCCCGCGTCGAGGACCAGATCGATGCGCCCATCGAGCGAGGCGAGAACGTGCTCCGCGCTCGTCGGGCTGATGAAGCCGGAGCGGTTGGCCGAAGGCGCGGCGAGGGGGAAATCCACCGCTTCCAGCAGGGCGCGCATCACCGGATGCGCCGGAGCGCGCAGGGCGACGGTGGGAAGCCCCGCCGTCACGGCCTCGGCCAGCGCGGCGTCGGCGCGTCGCTCCACCACGAGCGTCAGCGGTCCGGGCCACATGACCTGCGCGATGTCACTGAGCACGGGGTCCGAAAAATCGCCATAAAGCGCGGCCTGTTCGACATCGCGCACATGGACGATCAGCGGGTTGAAGTCCGGACGCCCCTTCGCCGCATAGATCCGCGCCACCGCCTCGGCAGAATCCGCCCGCGCGGCGAGGCCGTAGACCGTCTCGGTCGGAACCGCGACGAGCCCGCCCGCTTCGAGGATCGCCGCGGCCCGTGCGATCCCTTCCTCGTCGGCGGGAACCACCGGTGTTGTGTCCTTGTCGCGCATGGCATGGGCGCTATATTCGACAGGGCCGCCTGCCAAGGGCGCTTTTCCAACCCCTTCCTCTCCCGCAACAAGGACGAGAATTCGCCGTGACACCCTTTACCCCGCCGACCCAGGACCAGCTGCTTGCCATTCGCGTCAATGCGGGGATCGAGGAACTGCAGAAATCCGAACGCTTCGCCCATGCCGAACCCGATCTTGTCGAAGCGATCGTCGAGGGCGTCGGCCAGTTCGCGGCCGGGGAATTCGCGCCCCTGAACCGCGTGGGCGATCTCGAAGGGGCGAAGCTCGAAAACGGCGTGGTCCGCCTGCCTGACGGATTCAAGGAAGCCTACGAAGCCTATGTCGAACAGGGCTGGAACGCGATCGCCAGTCCGGCCGAGTTCGGCGGGCAGGGCCTGCCCTTCACCCTGGCGTGCAACGTGCTCGAGAATCTCGGCGCGGCGAACATGGCGTTCAACCTGCTGCCGATGCTTTCGGTCGGGGCGATCGACGCGCTCGAACATCATGGGTCGAAGGACCAGCAGGCGAAATACCTGCCCGATCTCGTCAGCGGGAAATGGTCGGGGACGATGAACCTGACCGAACCCGCCGCGGGTTCGGACGTGGGCGCGCTGCGGAGCACGGCCGAACCGGTCACCGACGGGCCTCATGCCGGGAAATACCGGATCACCGGCCAGAAGATCTACATCACCTGGGGCGAACACGACCTGGCCGAGAACATCATCCACCTCGTGCTCGCCCGCCTGCCCGGCGCGCCGGAAGGATCGCGCGGCGTGTCGATGTTCCTCGTGCCGAAATACCACGTCAATGACGACGGTTCGCTCGGAACGAGGAACGACCTGCGCTGCGTCAGCCTCGAACACAAGCTCGGCATCAACGCCTCGCCCACCTGCGTGATGAGCTATGGCGACAACGGCGAATGCATCGGCGAACTGGTCGGACAGGAAAACCGCGGGCTCGCCGCGATGTTCACGATGATGAACAACGCCCGGATCAATGTCGGCAACCAGGGCGTGCAGATCGGGGAGCGGGCGACCCAGCAGGCGATCCATTACGCGAAGGACCGGGTCCAGTCGGCCCGCGCCGGTTCGCCCGACAAGAGCCCCGTCGCGATCATCGAGCATCCCGACGTGCGCCGCATGATCCTGCGGATGAAATCGCTCACCGAAGGCGTGCGCGCCCTGCTCTATTACTGCGCGGGGCTGGTCGATCGCGGGAATCTCGGCGACGGCGCGGCCAAGCTGCGCGCGGACATCCTCGTGCCGCTGGTCAAGGCGTGGGGGACGGATGTCGGGGTCGAGGTCGCGGGGATCGGGATCCAGGTCCACGGCGGCATGGGCTTCGTCGAGGAAACCGGCGCGGCGCAGCACTGGCGCGATTCCAGGATCGCCCCGATCTACGAAGGCACGAACGGCATCCAGGCGGCCGATCTCGTCACCCGCAAGCTCGGCCTCGAGGGGGGCAAGCCGATGATCGCCCTGTTCGAGGAAATCGCGCGCGACGCGGCGAAGGAACCGGCGCTGGCCGCGCTCGCGACCGATTGCGCTCATGTCGCGCGCTGGATGCAGGGCGAGGCGAGCCTCGACGATCGGCTTGCTGGCAGCGTCCCCTTCTGCACCATGGCGGCGGTCGCGGTCGCCGGCTGGCAGTTGACCAGGCAGGCCGAAGCGGTCGCCAACGGTGCCGCCCCCGCCCTCGAGACGAGCAAGCCGGTGACGGTGCGCTTCTTCCTCGACCGGGTCGTGCCCGAGGCCCACGGGCTCAAGGCGAGCGCGATCGGCGGGGCGGACCTGCTCTATTCGCTGCCGAGCGAGAAGCTGGCGGGCTGATCGGGTGGACGGGAGCCGCGCGCTGCTCGAGCGGATCGCCGCGGCGCTCGAACGGATCGCCCCGCCCGCGCCGCGCCCGACCGACTGGCGCATCGCGTCGGCCTATCGCTGGGACGGGGAGACGGGCCATCCCGTGCCCGAACCCGATGCGCTGCCGCTCGCGACCCTGCGCGGCGTGGACGAACAGAAGCGCGCCGCTCTCGAAAACCTCACCCGCCTCGCCGATGGGGCGGCGGCGCACGACATGCTGTTGTGGGGCGCGCGCGGCATGGGCAAGTCGGCGCTGGTCCGGGCCTGCATCGCCGCGATCGAGGCGGAAAGGCCGGGGCGGATCGCGCTGGTCCAGCTCGCCCCGGGTTCGCTCGCGACCTTTCCCGCGCTGATCGAGGCGCTGGCGAAGGAGGAGCGCGCCTTCCTCCTGTTCATCGACGATCTCGGCTTCGGCGCGGACGGGCGCGCGGACATGCTCGCCCTCAGGAGCCTGCTCGACGGCGGCGTTCTCCCCCGCCCGCCCCATGTCCGCATCGCCGTCACTTCCAACCGCCGCGCGATCGTGCGGCGCGAGGAGGCCGAAGCGGGCGCGCTCCACGAACGCGACGAGCGGGACGATGCGCTGGCGCTGGCCGACCGTTTCGGACTGACGCTCGCCTTCCACCCCTGCGACCGCGAAGCCTGGCTGGCGATCCTGCGCGGCTACACCGAACCGGCGGGGCTGTATTTCGACGAGGAAGAGGCGCTGGCCTTCGCGATCCAGCGCGGCAACCGTTCGGGCCGGACCGCGCTGCAATTCGCGGTCGAACTGGCCGGGCGCGCGGGCAGGAGGCTCTAGGCGCTACTCGCTATCGGCCTGCTGGCGCAGATATTCCTCCTCCCGGATCGCGCGGGGGTCGCGCAGTTCGCCCTGCGGCTCCAGCCGCTCGCTCTGCAGGCGCTCGATCGGGGCGGCGGGCTCGGCAGCCGGGTCGACCGCCCGCCAGATGATCCCCGCCGTGTCGTCCGAGACGAGAAGCGATCCGTCCCCGGCCCATTCGACCCAGGTCGGGCGGCCATTGGTCTTGTCGTCGCCCTGGAGGAATCCGCCCAGCACCGGCTGCGGCTTGCCCACCGGATTGCCGCGTTCGTCGAAGGGCACGAAGACCACGTCATAGCCCGAAGGCGGCTTGCGGTTCCACGACCCGTGCCGCGCGACGAAGGCACCGCGCGCGAAGGCATCGCCCATGCGGTGCCCGCCCTGCGTGAAGACCAGGCCGAGCGCGGCGACGTGCGGCCCCAGCGCGTATTCGGGATAGCGGGTGTATTCCATGAGGAATTGCGGCATCGGCGCCTCGACCCGGCGGTCGATGGTATTCTTGTAATAGAGCCACGGCCAGCCATATTGCGCGCCGATCGGGACATTGGTGAGGTAATCGGGCACGAGATCCGAGCCGAGCATGTCGCGTTCGTTCACCGTGGTCCAGAGCTCGCCCGTCCAGGGACTGAAATCGAGCCCGTTCGGGTTCCGCAGCCCCGCCGCGAACTGCGCCTGGCGGTTTTCGGCAAGGTCGTATTGCCAGATCATCGCCCGGCCGACCTCGGCCTCCATCCCCTTTTCGCCGATATTGCTGGCCGATCCGACCGCGACGAAGAGGTCTTCGCCATCGGGCGAAAGCTCCATGTTCCGCATCCAGTAATTGCCCGCGGCGGGCAGGTCCATCAGCTTGCGCGGGCTCCCCGTCACCGCGTCCGAACCGAGCTCGTAATCGAAGGCGAGCACCGCGTCGTGGTTGGCGACATAGAGCGTTCCGTCCTTCCAGCTGAGCCCGGAGGGGGAATCGAGATCGGCCTCGCGGATCACCATGCGGATTTCGGCCACGCCGTCGCCATCGGCATCGCGCAGCAGCACGATCCGGTTGGGCGAAGGCCCGGCGGATCCCGCCTTCTCGAACAGGACCGAGGCGATCCAGCGCTCGATCCTCGCCATGATCCCGCCTTCGCCGCCGCCTTCGCGGGCCGGCGCGCGGGTCAGCGTGACGAGGATGTCGCCGTTCGGCAGGGCATAGAGCACGCGCGGATGCTCCAGCCCCTCGGCAAAGCGGTTGACCTCCAGCCCCTGTGCGGCGGTGGGCTTTTCGCCCTCTTCCCAGCCGACCGGATCGGCGATCTGGATCGTGGGGAAGCTCTCCGCCTCGGGCTCCCCCAGCACGGGGTCGGTCCCGGCGACGTCCTCGAGCGGAAGGTCGGCGGTGTCCCCGCGGGTCAGGAACCATAGCGCGGCGGCGAGGACGAGGAGGATCACGAGGAGCGCGATCGCGATCTTGCGAAAAATGGCCATGGCTCCAGCGATTAGAGCGCGCTTCGCCTTGCCGCAACCGGGCTTGCCGCTATGGAGCCTTCGCCATGTACGATTTCCGCCCCGACGAAAGCCTCCCCCCGGCCGAACTGCACCGCCAGCTGCACGCCGCCGCCGATGCCCTCACCGCAGGCGAGCCCGATGCGGTGGCCAACATGGCGAATGTCGCCGCGCTCCTGTGGGAATTCCTGCCCGATCTCAACTGGGCCGGCTTCTACCGCGTGGCGCGGGCGAAGGGGGAGAGTGAAGGCGAGGAACTCGTGCTCGGCCCGTTCGTCGGCCGGCCGGCCTGCATCCGCATTCCCTTCGGCCAGGGCGTGTGCGGCGCGGCGGCGCGATCGGGCGAGACGCAGCGGGTCGAGGACGTGCACGCCTTTCCCGGCCACATCGCCTGCGACGCGGCGAGCCGGTCCGAACTGGTCGTCCCCGTGCTGCGCGATGGCCGGGTGATCGCGGTGATCGACCTCGACAGCCCCTCGCCCGCGCGCTTCACCCGGGACGATGCGGCGGGGATCGAGGCGCTCGCCGCCCTGCTCGCCGCGCGGATCTGAACGTCAGGCGAAGGGGCCGCGATCGCCCCGAAACGAGACAGCGCCCGCCTGCCGCCTTGGGCCGGGTCGCGGCGTGGTGGTAACTTCAGGCTAACCATTCGGGCGGCCGTTCCGGGGCGCGAGTCGCGCGCTTTCCTGCGGCCGGCCATCCTTTGCGGGGGAACCGACATGCCTGCCAATCGCACAATTCTTCGCTCCGCGCTCGGCGCGGCCGCCGGCCTCCCGCTGCTCGCCCTCGCCGCGGCGGCGAGCGCGCAGGACGCGCCGGCGGACGCCGGGCCGATGAGCGAGGAGGAAGTCCGCGAACTCCCGCGCGAATACCGCACCGGCCCGGTCCCGATGTCCGACGTGACCGAAACCAGCGTCGGCCCCGACGGGGTCGAAACGATCACCCGCACTCGCCGGATCGAAAGCGCCGCGCCCCCCGCCGGCGAAACCTATCAGGGCCATGCCAACCCCGCCCCTGCCTATCCCGGCTACCCCCCGCAGGCCCCGACGCCGGTCGTGTTCGAGCGCGAGCAGTGGCTCGAGGAATGCCGCCGCCGCACCGAAGGGCGGGACGAACGCGAGAAGGGCGGCATCATCGGCGCCCTGCTCGGCGCGATCACCGGCGGGATCATCGGCAACCGCGTGGCCGATGGCGAGCGGCTGGCGGGCACGCTGATCGGCGCGGGCACGGGCGGGCTTGCGGGCCTGCTGCTCGGCAACCTGATCGGCGGGGGCAAGAAGAACGACCGCTACGACTGCGAGGCCGCGCTCGACAGCTACATCTCGCAATACGGCTATCCCGCGAGCGGCCCGGCGCGCATCGCCTCGCGCACCATCCCCGCACCCTATCCGCCGGCTGGCTACGCTCCTTCGTACCAGCCGGCCTATGGCTACGGCTACCCGGCCTATTCCTACGCCCCGGCCTACGGCTACGCCCCGCCGCCGCAGATGGTGATGGTGCCGGTGCGCTACGAACAGCAGCAGCGGGTGATCGTGCGCGAGAACGTGCGCGAGGAAAGCGTGCCGGCCGCCCGGTCGATCCCCGAAAGCGCGCCGCGCCCGGTTCCGATCCCGCGCCCGGCCCCCTCGCCCAAGATGATCAAGGGCGACTGACGGGGCCTCATTCGGGCTTGCCCGTTCCCGCGCCGCGGGCCGCGATCTTCGCGGGTGGGGCCTGGTCGGCCGCGCGCAGCTTGACCGGGCCGAGCCGGATCACGTCCTCGCCCTGGCGGATCGTGAAGCCTTGCGCCCCGCGCGTTCCGGGGAGGGCCGCCGCGACGCCCAGAGTCGCCGCCGCCTCCTCGGCCACGCGCAGGCGGTATTGCCCGTAGGGCACGCGCTGGAACAGGAAGAAGCCGTCGAATTCGCTGACGGTCCCGGCCACGACATCGCCGCGCGCGTCCACCAGTTCGAGCGCGACGCCCGGCTGTTCGATCCCGTTCGTGCCGAGCAGCATCCCCTCGACCTCCCCGCTGGGCGAGATCGGGATGTCGATCCTGGCCATCACGCCCGGGCGCGGGGTGAGCACGATGCCCTTGACCGCCGGGGCGAGGAAGGGATCGTCCAGCGTGCTTTCGTCCACGCCGACCAGCACCGGGCGGAAGGGGCGCAGGTTGTCGACGATCACGCGGCCGTTTTCGCCGGTATAGGCATCGGTGCTGCGCTGGCCCGCTTCGACCAGCACGTCCTTCAGCACCGCCTCGCCCGGATCGCGGCGCCCGTTGCCGTCGTCGTCGCGGAACACGGTTACATCGGCCTGCCCGTTGCGGGCGAGCTTCGCCTGCGAGACCCGAATACCGCCGCGCACCGGATCCGGGCCGAGGCTGAAGGCGACCTGCACCCCCGCCCCCACCCCGCCGCGGGTCGTGACGAAGGCATCGCCGCGCAGCAGCAGCTGGTCGAAGCGCCGCGTGTAGGCGCCGGTGAAGCGGAATTCGTCGGCCTGCCCGACATACTCGACCTGCCCCTGCACGTCCGAACGTTCGTCGATATTGCCGTCGACCCGGATATTCGCCCGTTCGAACCCGGTGCGCGGCCCCTGGAAGGCCCACACCGCATTGCCGCGCAGGCGCCAGCGGCCCATGCGCGTGTTGGCGAGCAGGCGCAGGCGCGTGTCGGTCCGGCCGGGCAGGATTTCCCCCGCGGTGCGCTCCTGGTGGCTGATCTGGGCGGAGATCGCCACCCGGCCCGCCGTGACCGAGGTCGTCAGCAGCGCCTCGTTGATCTGCGACCCGTCGCGCAATCGCGAATGCTGGATGTCGCCCTGGATCGGCAGCGACCCCTTCCCGAGCGCAAGCGAGGTGTCGAAGGTGAACCCGGCGCGCCAGTCGATCTGGTTGGTCACGAATTCGCTGGTGAAATCGCCGAAGGAAACGAGCCCGTTGACCCCGAGATTGATGTTCCCCACCCGGCCGAGCGCGTTCGCCTCGGCCACCGCGCCCGCGCCGAATTCGTGCGCCGCCGTCAGCTCGACCGCCATCGCGCCGAACGAACGCACGATCGCGCCCTCCGCATAGGTGCGGCGGGCGCCCTCGAAGACGAGGCTCTGCATTCCCAGCGCGACGCTGGTCCTCTGGTCGATCCCGCGCTCGACCCCGACCCCCCAGCGCCATTTCTGCGGCAGGAAGACATTGTCGAGGTTGATCTGCACGAGGTCGCGCTGCGTCTGGAGCACCCCGGCCCAGTAATAGGTCTGCCCCGGTTCGATCTGGCTGAAACCGACCGGAACGCTCGTCCGCTCGCGCCGGATCTGCCCCTGCGGGCCGTAAAGCACGACCTCGAGATCGTTGCGGCCGTAGAACAGTTCGATCTCGACGAATTCGTAGCGCCCGTCGCCCCGATCGTCCTGGAAGGCGATCAGCTGGCCGTTGCGGTAGAGTTCGGCATCCCACCCGGCCGGCAGGGTCCCGCGCAGCGTTGTCGCGGAAAAACGGTTGGTCTGGCCCATCGGGCGGTTGGAGACGAAGGCCCCTCGCCCGACCTGCGTCTGCCCGGTCAGCCGGCCCGCGATCGTCTCGACATCGCCCACCGCTGCCTGAGTCGCCTCGAGCGGGCCGAGCAGGCCGCCGTCGGGATCGTTGCGATAGGCGCGCAGGCGGACGGTCTGGGGGGCGAGCTGGTTGTCGGTCGCGAAACGCGCGGAATAGCTCGCGCCGAGCGCCTCGCCCGCGGCGTAGAGTTCGACCCGGCCCGCGCTGGGCCGGCGCCCGGCCTCGCCGCTCGTCACCTCGCCCTGCGCGACAACGTCGAGTGAGGGCGTGCGCCAGGGGCGATATTCCATCTCGGCGGTGGGAAACCGGCTGAGATCGAAGGTCTGCTTCGGCCGGCGGTCGAGTCGCGCCGCGCGACTTCGGCGCTCGATCGCCTGCATGAACGGCAGGTCGCGCTCGCTCTCCAGCCGGATGATCGCGTTGTAGAGGTCCGGCTTGAAGGTGATCCCGAACCAGCGCGACAAGGCCCCGGTATCGACGCACCAGCCTTCGGGCGTGTCGTGAATGTCGCCCGCGATCGGGGCGCGGCCGCCCTCCACGTTCATGTTTTGTACCGTGTCCGAATCGCGATCGAGAGTGAAGGTCTGGTCCTCCGCGAAAAGCCAGCCAGTTGCGCGGCGCGACTTCTTGTCGATGCGGATCGGCAGGTCGAGCGACTGGATCACGTCGGCAAGGTCGAGGCACACGCCGCGATCCGTGCGGTATCCGCGCACGTCGAGCGTGAGCTTGTACTTGCCGATCACCGGCTGGAGGAAAAGGTAGTCGTCCTCGTTCGCCTGCCACGCGCTCTCCGCCTGCGCGGCGGCGGGCGCGGGCGCGGCCCACAGGCCGAGCGCCGCCGCAAGACCTGCGACGGTGCCGGCAAGGGAAAGGCGGGTGTCGGACATCGGGGCTGCGAAGGTGCGCCGCCGGTTTCCCGGCTCAGTCGAGCCCGGCGGCCGGATCCGGATCGACCCAGGTGTCGAGCGCGGCGAGGAGGCCGCCGCCCGCTTCGGGCATTTCGCGGTATTCGAAACGCAGTTCGCCAGTCATCCCCGCCGCCTGTTCGGGCGTGAGCGCGATCCTGAGGTCGCGCTGGCCGATCTCGGGATAGATCGCCACCCCGCGCAGCAGGACGAGGGGATCCTCCACCCCGGGCTTGGTCACGCGCAATTCGCCATAGGTCGAGCTTTCGCCCGAGCGCGTGACGGTGACGGCGAGTTCCGGCCCGTCCTCGCCCGCGACGATGCGCGGCTGGGCGATGCCGGCTTCGGCTTCGACCCGGCCGTGGCGGACGATGATCGGGATGGTCACGCCGTAGATCGGGATCAGCTGGATCGAGACCTGGTCGGTCGGTGCCTGCTGGGCCGTCGCCGGGCGCGGCTTGGGGATCGCGCGGAAGGACATGTGCACCCGGTATTCGCCGTCGGGCAGGTCCGCCGCGGGCCGCGCGGCGAGCCGCACCGCCTGGGGTTGGCCGGGCGGCAGCACGATGCGCCGCGGGGCGTAGCGGATCATGCCGAGGGCGGCGGTTTCCTTCTCGTTCGCCTCGCTTTGCTCGACCGGGACGAGCTTGCCGTTCTCCGTCATCCGCCGCAGTTCGAGCCCGATGCGATAGGTCGCTTCCTCGTCGCCGATGTTGCTGAGGATCACCTCGGTCCCGCGCCGCCCGTCGAGGATGACGCGGGTCGGCGCAACCAGCAGGTCGCCCTGCGCGCTGACGGGGGTGGTGAGGCTAAGCGAGGAAAAGGCGGCAAGAACGGCCGCGCCGCGCGCGAATGCACGCAAGGCCCTGATGGACATTGGTCAGCTCCCGAGATGGTGCAGCGCGGGCTGGTCCTCCCGGCTGCTCTGCGTAGGTTCACGCAGTTGGGTAACGGGATGTGGTTAACATCCGTCTAACCATGTCTCGCCCCGAAGCGCCTTGCGGAGCTTCCGGAGAGTCCACGCGAAAGGGCCGCGCACCCCGCCGGGGGATGCGCGGCCCTGACCTGGTCGCCTTGCAGGGCGCGAAAACGCGCCCCGCGGGTGGGCTTACGAATATTCGACCGAAACGTCGAAGCTGCCGCTGTAGATGCCCGCGACTTCCGAACCGTCGAAAGTGATCGTGCCGCCGACGGTGAAGTCGCCTTCGCCCGAACCGTCGAGGGTGATCTCGTTGCCCGAAGCGCTCGAGGTGAAGGCATCGAGCTCGATCGTGTGCTCGCCCACGCTCGAGCCGCTGAAGTCGGGGTGATTGAGGTCGATCGAATCGGTCGGCAGGTTGATCGTGACGGCCTTGTTGGCCGTGCCGGTGACATCGAACGCGGCCACGGCCGAGGTGCCCGAGCACACGATGTCGCCCGCCGAGCAATCGAGCACGCCGTCCGCGCCGAGCGTGACGGTGCCGCCGCCGTCGACGACCATGGTGCCGAAATCGAGGCCGTTGGTGTTGTCGAGCGTCAGCGCGTCGAGCACTTCGGCGGTGGCGGTGGCGGTGGCGGTATCATCCTGGGCGAAAGCGGCGGTGCTCATGCCCATGGCGGCGAAGAGGGCAACGCCCGCCGCGCCGAAACGAATCATCTTGGTCATGTCTGGTCCTTCCGAGTGTGGTCTTAACCCGTCGCAGCCATCCGCCCGCCCAAGCGGGCCAGGTGCATGTCTGCCGAACGGACGTGCGGCCCGTTCGTGGTCTCTCGGTAGGAATACCCGGTTCAGGCTTCGTTCGCGCTTATGGTTAACGGCGCGGCAAGACCTAACGCCCCGGGCCGCTCGGTCGGCGGATTTGCGTGGGTTTTGAAGGGGAAGCCGTGGCTAACGCGGTGCTAAATATCGCCCCCGGTAAGTCGCTGGCAAACGAGGTCGAGCTGGTCGAGCGAGGAATAGCGGATCGTCACCGCGCCCTTGCGCGGGTCGGCATCCGCCTTGATTCGCACCGGCAGGCCGAGGAATTCCTCGAGATGGCGCTGCACCGCCTCGATATCGGCGTCGCCTTCGTGCGGGGTGCGATGGGCCACGGCCCCTCCGGGCGAACGGGTGTCCTGCACCGCCCGGGCCGCATCGCGCACCAGCTTCTCTATGTCGCGCACCGAAAGGTTGTCGTTCACCGCCTGTTCGGCATAGCGCGCGGCGTCTTCCTGCCCGATCAGCGCGCGGGCGTGACCCATCGACAGGCGCCCGCTTTCGACCAGGTCGAGCACCTTGCCGGGCAGGCCCAGCAACCGCTGGAGATTCGCGACATGGCTGCGCGACTTTTCGACCATCCGCGCGATTTCCGCCTGGGTCATCCCCTCTTCATCGGCAAGCCTTTGATAAGCCCGCGCTTCTTCGACCGGGTTGAGGTCCTCCCGCTGGAGGTTCTCGATCAGGGCGAGCGCCATGACCTCGCGGTCGTCGAGCTCCCGCACCAGCGCCGGGATCTCGTGCAGGCGGGCCTTCTGCGCCGCGCGCCAGCGCCGCTCGCCCGCGACGAGCTGATAGCCGCGCGGTCCGTGCGGGCGGACGATGATCGGCTGGATCACGCCGCGCGCGGCGATCGAGGCGGCGAGTTCCTCGAGCGCGGCCTCGTCGAAATGCTTGCGCGGGTTGCCGGGCAGCGGGGTGATCGCGCCGGTCGCGACCATCCTGAGCGGCGAATCGCCCGCCGGCGCGCCGGAGGACGCGGGCGCGTCGCGGTCGGACTGGACCAGCGGCTCTTCGCGCTTCATCTCACCCATCAGCGCGCCAAGACCCTTGCCGAGCTTCTTCTTGCGATCGGCGGCGGGGCGCTGCGGGACGGAGAAGCGGATCGGATCGGTCGAGGATTCGCTCATGCCGCTTTCCTTTCCGGCGGAAACCGGCCGATGAGTTCGCGCGCAAGTGCGATGTAGGCGCGGCTGCCGGTGCAGGAATGGTCGTAGACCAGTGCAGGAAGCCCGTGGCTCGGCGCTTCGGAAAGCCGCACGTTGCGCGGGATCACCGTTTCGAACACCAGCTTGCCGAGGCATTCGCGCACGTCGTCCGAAACCTGGTCGGTCAGGCGGTTGCGGCGATCATACATGGTCAGCGCCACCCCGATGATGTCGAGCCCGGGATTGAAGCGCTGCTGCACCCGCTCGACCGTCTGGAGCAGCTGGCTGAGCCCTTCGAGCGCGAAGAATTCGCACTGCAGCGGCACCAGCAGCGTATCGGCGGCGCACAGCGCGTTCAGCGTCAGCAGGCCGAGCGAGGGCGGGCAATCGATGAAGCAGATGTCGTGCCCGCCGTGGCTGGCAAGCGCCTGCCGCAGCCTGGCCGTGCGGTCCTCGACCGAGACGAGCTCGACCTCGGCGCCGCTGAGATCCTGCGTCGCGGGAACCACGTCGAGCCCGGGAATGCTGGTCGGCACGACCGCCTCGGCGAGCGGGTAGCCGTCGACCAGCAGGTCATAGCTCGAGATTTCGCGCGCGCCCGCTGCGACCCCCAGCCCCGTCGAGGCGTTGCCCTGCGGGTCGAGATCGACCAGCAGGGTGCGCCATCCGGTCGCGGCCATCGCGGTGGCGATGTTGATCGCGGTCGTGGTCTTGCCCACCCCGCCCTTCTGGTTGGCTATGGCTATGGTTAGCATGATCCTGTCCTCGCTCGGCGCCCGGCCCACAGGGGCGGCGCAAGACGCTTCAGGCACTCACAATGATGCCCGCTTCGCGATCGGTCAATGAATGTTCCACGTGGAACATCGCTCGAATCGGCTTTTTCGCCTGCCCCAGTTCGTGCGCCGCCGAGCGTCCCTTGGGCAAGACGTAGCGGGTCTGCTTTGTGGAGAAGGGTGCGGATAAGCGCAGGAGCTTGTCGAGCGGTGCGAAGGCGCGTGCCGAAATGACCCGCGCCGGGAAGGGTTCGATCCGTTCGAGCCGTTCGCCGACGACGCGGCAGCGCGAAAGACCGAGCTCCCGCACGCAGGTTGCGAGGAATTCGGCCCGGCGCGCGCGCGATTCGACGAGGACGACCTCCCATTGCGGACGCAGGGCGGCGATCACCAGCCCCGGAAAGCCCGCTCCGGTGCCGAGATCGAGCCAGGGGCCTGCCCCGGATGTTTCACGTGGAACATGTTCGAGCAACTGCGCGCTGTCGGCGATGTGGCGCTGCCACAGCTCCGCCTCGGACGGTTTGGCGATGAGGTTCTGGCGCGCGTTTTCGGCGAGCAGGAGATCGTCGAAGCGTTCGAGCCGCTCCATCGCCGCCGCATCGCCCCACCCGGCGACATAGTCCCTCGCCTGCGCCTCGTCCCCGATCGGTTCCGGTTCGATCACGCCGCGCGCTGCCCCGGCCCGCCCGCGGCCTGCCGGCGGCGCGCATGGACCAGCAGCGCCGAAAGCGCCGCGGGGGTGATCCCCGGGACCCGGCCGGCCGCGGCGAGCGTCGACGGAGCGGCGGCGGAAAGCCGCTCCACCATCTCGTTCGAAAGCCCCGGCACCGCGCCATAGGGGAAATCCGGCGCGAGCGGCAGGGCCTCGCTCGCCCGAAGATCGCGCAGTTCCGCGTCCTGCCGGGCGAGATAGGGCGCGTAGGCGGCATCCTCCGCCATTTCGGCGGCGAGCAGCGGATCGAGCGCGCGCGCCTCCCCCAACCACGGGTCGAGCGTGGCGAGATCGAGCCCGTCGTGCCGCAGCCATTCGCTCAGCGGCTTTTCCCCGCCGTCGCGGCGCACGGCGAGGCCCGCATCCGCCAGGTCGCGGGCATGAACCGGCGTGTCGAACACCGCGCCGATGCGGGCGCGCAATTCCTCGCGCCGTTCGAACCAGGCGCGCCGTTCCTCGCCCACGCAGCCCGCCGCGATGCCGATGCCCGTCAGCCGGGTCGAGGCGTTGTTGGCACGCAGGCGCAGGCGGTATTCGGCGCGCGAGGTCAGCATCCGGTACGGCTCGGACACGCCCTGCAGGGTGAGATCGTCGATCATCACCGCGATGTAGCTGTTCGCCCGGTCGAGCCGCGGCGCCTCGCGTCCCACCGCCGCCGCACCAGCTTCGAGCCCCGCGACTAGGCCCTGCGCCGCCGCTTCCTCGTACCCGGTCGTGCCGTTGATCTGCCCGGCGCAGTAAAGTCCGGGGATGGCGCGCAGTTGCAGGTCCGGCGTCAGGGCGCGCGGGTCGATGTGGTCATATTCCACCGCATAGCCCGGCACGATCATTTCCACCCGCGACAGGCCCGGCATGGCGCGCAGCATCGCCTCCTGCACGTCGACGGGCAGCGAGGTGCTGATGCCGTTGGGATAGACGAGATGCGTGTCGAGCCCTTCGGGTTCGAGAAAGACCTGGTGCCCATCGCGGTCGCCGAAACGGTGGATCTTGTCCTCGATCGAGGGGCAATAGCGCGGCCCCGCCGCCCCGATCGCGCCCGAGAACAGCGGCGAAAGGTGGAGATTCGCGCGGATCGTGTCGTGCGCGGCCTGCGTCGTGCGGGTGATCGCGCAGAACACCTGCGGGTTCATGCGCCGCGCGGTGAGCGGCGACATGGTCCAGCCGTCCGCATCGGAAGCCTGCTCGGGCAGCGCGGCCCAATCGATCGTGCGCCCGTCCAGTCGCGGCGGCGTCCCGGTCTTGAGGCGGGCCATGGGCAGGTCCGCCCCGCGCAGCTGCGCGGCGAGCCGGGTCGCGGCGTTCTCCCCGATGCGGCCGCCCTCGAACCGTTCCTCGCCCCGGAACAGCACGCCGCCGAGGAAGGTCCCGGTGCACAGGATCACCCGCCGCGCTTCGAGCCGGGTCCCGTCGGCCAGCTCCAGCCCGCCGACAGCCCCGCCCTCCAGGACGAGGGCCGCGGCCTCGCCCTCTATCAGCGCGAGGTTCGCCTGCGCGCCGACGGTCTCCTGCACCGCCGCCCTGAACCGCTCGCGATCGGCCTGGACGCGCGGGCCCCACACGGCGCTGCCCTTGGAGCGGTTGAGCATCCGGTAATGCACCGCCCCGGCATCGGCCGCGCGGCCCAGCACGCCGTCGAGCGCATCGACCTCGCACACGAGATGCCCCTTGCCGAGCCCGCCGATCGCCGGGTTGCAGCTCATCGCGCCGATCGCGTCCAGATCGAAGCTGACGAGCCCCGTGCGCGCGCCCATGCGCGCCGCCGCGCAGGCGGCTTCGACCCCGGCGTGCCCGCCGCCGATCACGAGAACATCGAACTCACGCATGACGCGCCAGATAGGCCCTCGCCGGACGAGCGTCAAAGGGGGCGTTTGGCCGAATGTTCCACGTGGAACATCACTTGCCGATGCAGAACCGCCCGAACAGCGCATCGAGCATGTCCTCGGTCGTCGCGCGGCCGGTCAGGCGATCGAACGCGACGCGGGCGCGGCGCAGTTCCTCGCCGATCAGCAGGAGGTCGGACATCCCCTTCGCCGCGGTGAGCGCCTCCGCCGCTTCGGCAAGCCGCGCGTGCTGGCGCCGGTTGAGCGCGGCCTCGCCGGGCCTCGGCAGGCGTTCGCGCGCGAAATCGGCAATGTCCCGCTTGAGCGCGGCGAGCCCCTCCCCCGTCTCGGCGGAGACGCGGTGAGAGGCGCTGCGTTTCGGGCGGAAATCCGCCGCATCGGCGCGCGCGGCGATCTCCCACGCGCCGCTCGGTCCGGCACCCTCCTCCCCCAGCCACAGCACGAGGTCGGCCCGGCCAAGCTGGCCGCGCGCGCGTTCGATGCCGATCGATTCGACCGCATCAGCCCCGATCTCGCGCAATCCCGCGGTGTCGACGAAGGTGAAGGCAACGCCCCCGATCGCGACCGAACGCTCGATCACGTCGCGGGTCGTCCCCGCCACCGGCGAGGTGATCGCCGCCTCGCTCTCGACCAGAGCGTTGAAAAGCGTGGACTTTCCCGAATTCGGCGGCCCGGCGAGGACGACGCGGAAGCCCTCGCCCAAGCGTTCCGAGCGCGGCCGGGCGAGCCATTCGCCGATCTCGCCTGCGAGCCTTTCGATGTTCCACGTGAAACATTCGGGCAGGCCCGCGGCGTCCTCCTCGTCCGAGAAATCGAGCGCCGCTTCAAGCTGCGCGGAAAGGCCCAGCAGGCGGCTGCGCCAGTGATCGACCTGACGCGAGAGCGCCCCGCTCGCGTTCGCGATCGCGGCGGCGCGCTGCAGTTCGGTTTCCGCGGCAAGCAGGTCGGCCAGCCCTTCCGCCTCGGCAAGGTCGATCCGGCCATTGGCGAAAGCCCGGCGGGTGAATTCGCCCGCCTCCGCCGCGCGCAGTCCCGGCAGGCGGGCGAGCGCCCGCTCCACCGCGGCGAGCAGGGCGCGCCCGCCGTGGCAGTGGAATTCGGCGAGGTCCTCTCCCGTCGCGCTGGCGGGGCCGGGAAACCACAGCACCAGCGCCACGTCGAGCAGCGCGCCCTCGCCATCGCGCAGCCGCGCGAGGCTAGCCCGGCGCGGTTCGGGCAGGCGGCCGCACAGCGCCTCGATCGCCGGCGCCGCCTGCGGCCCGCTGACCCGGATCACCCCGATCGCAGCCGGGGGCGCGCCGCTCGACACGGCGAAGATCGTGCTTGCCTCGCTCATCGCGCCGAGAGCCGCTCAGCTTCGGTCGGTGCCCTTGTCCCGATCGCCGGAGCCCGTGGGTCCGCGGCGCGATCCGCCCTGCCCCATCCCGCTTTCGACGAAGCTCTGGAACAGCTTCAGCCCCATCTGACCCATCGGGGCGAGCCGCTCGGCATATTCCTGGAGCTGGTCGGGATTGCTCACCCCCTTCATCGCCCGTGCGAGCTGATCGACATAAATCGTGTTGGCCGGCGAGACATCGGGCAGGCCCATGAAACTCCGCGCCTCTTCGGGGGTGCAATCGATTTCGATGTTGATCTTCACAGGGCCGGTCCTCTTCGTCGCGCCGCCTCTTCTTGCGGACCTCGCTCATTTGGGTTTGCCAAGCCCCGAGCGCAATGGATATGGCGCGTTTCACGTGGAACCGATGGGCGCGGCCCCGTTTGAAGGCTTGCACCCCCCGAACCAAGGAGAGAGCCTGCGATGACCGAGACCGTTTCGATTGCGACGCTTGAAGGCGATGCCAGCTTCGATGCCCATGTCGCCCGCCCGACGCAGCAGCCCCGGGCCGCGATCATCGTGATCCAGGAAATCTTCGGCGTGAACGCCGGGATCCGCCGCAAATGCGACAAGCTCGCCGCCGAAGGCTATCTCGCGGTCGCGCCCGACCTGTTCTGGCGGATCGAACCCGGCGTCGAGCTCGATCCCGATGTCGAGGCCGAATTCAACCGGGCGCTCGATCTGATGGGGAAGTTCGACCAGGATACCGGGATCCGCGACATCGAAGCGACGATCAAGCACCTGCGCGCCAAGGAAGGCATCGCCAAGGTCGGCTGCGTCGGATACTGCCTCGGCGGGCGGCTCGCCTTCATGACCGCTGCGCGCACCGATATCGATGCGAGCGTCGGCTATTACGGCGTCGGCATCGACGGGCTGCTGCGCGAAAAGGACGCGATCGCCAACCCGCTGATGCTCCACATCCCGACCGAGGACGGTTTCGTCGACAAGGCGACGCAGAAAGCCATGCACGAAGGGCTGGACGACCATCCCAAGGTGACGCTGCACGATTACGAAGGGCTCGACCACGGCTTCGCCACGGAAATCGGCCAGCGCCGCGACGAGGACGCCGCGAACATCGCCGACGGGCGCACCTCGGCCTTCTTCGCGGAGCACCTTGCGTGAGCGAGGCGGAGGGGCGCGCGCACCTTGCGCGCTGGCACGCCTACATGGCAGGCGGTAGCGATCCGGCGGTGCTGTCGGATATGCTGGCGGAGGACGCGGTGTTCCATTCGCCGGTCGTCCACACCCCGCAGGCGGGCAAGGCCAAGGTCATGGCCTATCTCACCGCCGCATCGGGCGTGTTCGGCAATGGCAGCTTCCGCTATGTCCGCGAGCTCGTCGACGGGAACGAGATGATGCTCGAATTCGTCGCCGAGATGGACGGCATCACCGTCAACGGGGTCGACATCATCCGCTTTGGCGATGACGGAAGGATCACCGATTTCAAGGTCATGGTGCGGCCGCTCAAGGCGATCAACAAGGTCTGGGAGATGATGGCGCGCCAGCTCGACAACGCGCCGCCCGCCGCCTGAACGAGCGGGCCAGGCCGCGCGGGACCGGGCTAGTTGAGGCAGGCGAAGTTGAGGATGATCCCGCGGGTTTCCTCGTCCAGCCCGGCGGGCAGTTCGCGTTCCAGCACCTCGCGCCGGCCCGCGACGCTTTCGGCGATCAGCACCCGCTTCATCGCCCAGCCGGGACAGGAGCGCTGCGAAATCGCCTTGCGGCCCAGCACCGAAACCCCGGTGTGCCGCGGGTCGTTGCCGATCCGCACCATCAGCGCCACCAGCGCCGATTCCTCGCCTTCGAGCAGCTGCAGGAAATTGCGCCCGTTGTAGAGCAGGAGGCCGGTGATCCCGCGTTCCGGATTGTTGCGCGCGCTTGCGCCAAGGATCGCCTCGACCTCCTCGCGCGACAGGTTCGGCGCCGTGCTGATATAGAGGTACTGGTTTAGCATCATCCCGTCCGGCCCCCGGCGTCCCCGACCCCGACCCGCGAACCCTTACTGGTTCATCGTGTCGAAGAAATCCTCGTTGGTCTTGGAATCCTTCATCTTGTCGAGCAGGAATTCCATCGCATCTACGGTCCCCATCTGCATCAGGATGCGGCGCAGCACCCACATCTTGGACAGGCGGTCCTTCTCCACCAGCAGCTCTTCCTTGCGGGTGCCCGACTTGCCGACGTCGAGGGCGGGGAAGATGCGCTTGTCCGACACCTTGCGGTCGAGCACGATCTCGCTGTTGCCGGTGCCCTTGAACTCCTCGAAGATGACCTCGTCCATGCGGCTGCCGGTGTCGATCAGCGCGGTGGCGATGATCGAGAGCGAACCGCCTTCCTCGATGTTGCGGGCGGCGCCGAAGAAACGCTTGGGCCGCTGCAGCGCGTTGGCATCCACGCCGCCGGTCAGCACCTTGCCCGAGGAGGGAACGACGGTGTTGTAGGCCCGGCCGAGGCGGGTGATCGAATCGAGCAGGATCACCACGTCATGCTTGTGCTCGACCAGGCGCTTGGCCTTCTCGATCACCATTTCGGCGACCTGCACGTGGCGATTGGCGGGCTCGTCGAAGGTCGAGGAGATCACCTCGCCCTTCACCGAACGCTGCATGTCGGTGACTTCCTCGGGCCGTTCATCGACCAGCAGGACGATCAGGAACACTTCCGGGTGGTTGTCGGTGATCGCCTTGGCGATGTTCTGCAGCAGCACCGTCTTGCCGGTGCGCGGCGGGGCGACGATCAGCGCGCGCTGGCCCTTGCCCTGCGGCGCGATGATGTCGATCACGCGGGCCGACTTGTCCTTCACCGTCGGGTCGAGCTGGTCGAGATTGAGCTTCCTGTCGGGGTAGAGCGGCGTCAGGTTGTCGAAATTGGTCCTCAGCCGCACGGCCTCGGGATCGTCGAAATTGACCTTGTAGAGCTGCGTGAGCGCGAAGTAGCGTTCCCCGTCCCTGGGCGCGCGGATCTCGCCTTCGACCGTGTCGCCCGTCCTCAGGCCCCACTTGCGGATCTGGTTGGGCGAAACATAGATGTCGTCCGGCCCGGCAAGGTAGTTCGCCTCGGGCGAGCGCAGGAAGCCGAACCCGTCCTGCAGCACCTCGATCGTGCCGATGCCCATGATCTTCTCGTCATATTCCTCGTCCTCGGCGAGCTCGCGCAGGATCGAGAAGAGCAGGTCCTGCCGCCGCATGGTCGAGGCGCCCTCGACCCCGAGTTCTTCCGCCATGGCGACGAGGTCGGCCGGCGTTTTCTTTTTAAGGTCCTTGAGATGCATGGGAAAAATCCGAAAGAAGGGCTCCGGGAGGAGCCGTTGGGAAGGCCGGCTGGTCAGTACCTCCCCGTTCGGGAAGGCGCCTTGGCGGACCGGACCCGATGCCGGACAGGCGACCGGATCCGGCATGGCGCGAGGCTGGGCTTGGAGAAAGCAGACTCGGACCGGGAGAACCCCGGTCACCGGATGGAACGCGAGGTCGGATAGGTTCGTGCGGGCGCAAAATCAATCGGGGTTTTCGCCCGCCCCGGCGAAAATGCGCCGGGCGCTGCCCGGACCACGGCGAACCGCCCGCTCCGCCCCGCCGGCTCAGGACAGGTAGAAGCGCACCACGTAGACCGTCACCACGATCAGGACCAGCAGCACGCCCGGAATCTCGCCCACCATCCGCAGCCGGCTTTCGCTCAGCGGCCGCTCGCCCCGCGCCATCTTCTTCGTCTTCGACACCAGCCAGCCGTGATAGCCTGTCAGCAGCAGGACGAGCGTGATCTTGATGTGCAGCCACCCTTCGGTGAAATATCCCATCGCCCAGGCCTGCGTCAGCCCCAGCACCCAGACGATGATCAGGCTGGGCGTGAGGATGATCTTGCGCAGCAGGCCCATGCGCCGCGCCCATTGCGCTTCCTCGGGCGAACCGGGCGCCGCATCGAGCATGTAGATGCACTGGCGCGGCAGCATGAACAGGCCGGCGAGCCAGAAGGTCATGAAGATGACATGGCCCGACACGAGCCAGGGATAGATCGTCAGGATCGCGTCTTTCATCACCTATCCCCTGAGCGCGGCGAGCAGTTCCTCGACATGGGAAATCGGCGTGTGCTGGCCGATCCCGTGGCCGAGATTGAAGACGTGCGGCCGCTCGGCGAAGGCCTCGACGATGGCGCGGACCCGCTTAGGCAGCATCGCGCCTCCCGCCTCGACCAGCAGCGGGTCGAGATTGCCCTGCACCGGCATCCCGGCGGGAAGGCTCGCATGGACCCAGGCCGGGTCGAGCGTTTCGTCCATGCCGATCGCGTCGACCCCGGTTTCGCGCGCATAGGCCGGAAGCTTCGCGCCCGCGCCCTTGGGAAAGCCGATCACCGGCGTGTCGGGGTGCGAGGCCTTGAGCTCGGCGGTGATGGCGGCGTTGGGGGCGATCACCCAGCGTTCGAATTCGTCGGGGGCGAGGCTGCCCGCCCAGCTGTCGAACAATTGCACCGCCTCGGCGCCCGCGTCGATCTGCCCGCGCAGGTATTCGACGCTGGTTGCGACGATCCGGTCGATGATCGCCTGCAGGCGGCCCGGGTCCCTGTAGGCGAGCAGGCGCGCCGGGCCCTGGTCCTTCGAGCCCTCGCCCGCGATCATGTAGGTCGCGACGGTCCAGGGCGATCCGGCAAAGCCCAGCATCGTCACCGTGTCGGCGATCAGCGCCCGCGTCAGCCGCACGGTCTCGTAGATCGGCTCGAACCGCTCGTGCGCGGGGGTGAAGCTGTCGAGATCGACCTCGAGCAGGGTCGGGGAGAGCTTCGGCCCTTCGCCCGCCATGAATTCGAGCCCCTGCCCCATGGCGTGCGGCACGATCAGGATGTCGGAGAACAGGATCGCCCCGTCGAAACCGAACCGCCGGATCGGTTGCACCGTGATCTCGGCCGCCGCCTCGCTGTCGTAGACGAGCGCGAGGAAACCGCCCTTCTCGGCGCGCAATTCGCGGTATTCCGGGAGATAGCGCCCCGCCTGGCGCATGAGCCAGACCGGCGGGACGGGCTGGCGGGAACCTTTGAGCGTGTCGAGCAATGGACCGGGCATGGGGATTCCTTAAACGAAAATAATAGATTCTTAAAAGGATTGATGGTCACAGTTGGCCCTGTGGAAAGCGGGAATTACCGGGCCTTGCCCGATTATCCCTGAGGAGGCCAGCCTCCTTGTGGCCGTGCGACTCCCGTTCGCGGCGCGGTCAAGGCAAGGTTATCCCCGCTCTTCCCAGCCTGTCGATAGCGGCTGTCCCGTGTCGACAAGCCTTCTGGCGAAAACACCGGCAGCGGGCAGGAAAATCCCTCCCCGGCTTGTCCACGAAAGGCTCCCGTGGTTTATGCCCCCTGCTTTCCACAGGCGGGACAGCGCGAAGGACGGCATGAACCGACTCAACCTCCATCTCGTATCGGATTCGACCGGCGAAACGCTCGAGATGATCGCGAAGGCCGCGCTCGCGCAGTTCGACGATCCCCATGTCAGCCGCCATTTCTGGCCGATGGTCCGTTCGCGCCAGCATCTCGACCGGATCGTGCCCGAACTCGCCGCCAATCCGGGCCTCGTGCTCTACACGCTGGTCAATCCGGAAAGCCGTTCGCGGCTGGAGGAGCATTGCCGCCACCTCGGCCTTCCCGCCGTCGCGGTGCTCGATCAGGTGACCGCCGCGCTCGAAAGCCAGCTCGGGCAGGAGGCGCACGGGCGGCCCGGGCGCCAGCATTCGATGGACGAGCATTACTTCCGCCGGGTCGATGCGATCCAGTACACGATCGCGCATGACGACGGGGTCGGGCAGGAGGAATGGGAACAGGCCGACATCGTCCTCGCCGGGGTGTCGCGCACGTCCAAGACGCCGACCAGCATCTATCTCGCCAATCGCGGCTACAAGGTCGCCAACATCCCGCTGGTGGTCGAAAGCCCGCCGCCCGAAACCCTGTTCGGCCTGCGCCACCCGCTCGTCGTCGGGCTTACCACCGCGCCCGAACGGCTGGTCCAGATCCGGCGCAACCGCCTGCTCACCCTGAACGAGACGACCGAAACCTCCTATGTCGACAACGACCGGGTCAAGGCCGAACTGCAGTTCGCCCGGCGGATGTTCGCCGACAACGGCTGGCCGGTGATCGACGTGACCCGCCGCTCGATCGAGGAAACGGCGGCGGCGATCATCCGCCTGGTGCACGAACGCTCGCGCCGCGCGCCGCAGGTCGACGGGGTGTCGAAGCCGATATGAACGCACCGCTGATCCTCGCTTCGCGTTCCGCCTCACGCCGGGCGATGCTCGATGCCGCGGGCGTTGCCTACGAGGCGATCCCGGCCGATCTCGACGAGCGCGCGGTCGAATATTCGCTCGCCGGGGCCGAGCCCGCCGAGATTGCCGAAGCGCTCGCGGTCGCCAAGGCGGCCGCGGTCGCCGCCGCCAATCCCGAGGCGCTGGTGCTCGGCAGCGATTCGCTGGTCGTCGCGGGCGGGCGCCGCTTCGACAAGCCCGCCAGCCGCGGCGAGGCCGCCGAACACCTGCGCTTCTTCTCGGGCAGGGTCATGGAACTCCACGCCGCCGCCGCGATCCTGCGCGGCAAGGGCTGCGAATGGAGCCACGCCGCGCGCGCCCGGCTCCACGTGCGCGAATTGTCGGATCGCTTCATCGAGACCTATCTCGACGCCGAATGGCCCGCGGTCGGCCAGTGCGTCGGAGTCTTCCGGATCGAGGGGCCGGGCGTGCAATTGTTCGAGGGGATCGAGGGCGACACCTTCACCGTGCTGGGGATGCCGCTTCTCCCCGTGCTCGGCGCGCTGCGCGAGTTGGGAGTGCTCCCGGCATGAGCCGCGCGCCCAATGCCAGGCCCTATGCCGAGGTGATCGGCGATCCCGTTGCCCGATCGAAATCGCCCGCGATCCACAATTTCTGGCTCGAAAGGCTCGGGATCGACGCCGAATACCGCGCGGTTCGCGTGACCGCGCAAGGCCTGGAGGAATATTTCGCATCGCGCCGGGCCGATCCGCTGTGGCGCGGGTGCAACGTGACGATGCCGCTTAAGCAGGAGGTGTTCGGCGCGCTCGACCGGGCCGATCCCCATGCTGCGGCGATCGGGGCGGTCAACACCGTTTACCGCGACGCAAACCTGCTCGCGGGGACCAACACCGACACGCTCGGCTTCCTCGAACCGCTGCGCCCCGCGCTCGGCGCGCGGCACCTCTATCGCATGGCGCGCGTCATCGGCACGGGCGGCGCCGCGCGGGCGATCGTCCACGCGCTGGCCGAAAGCGGCTTCACCATCGTCCTTGCCGGGCGCGACGAGGCCAAGGCGCGCGCGATCCTCGACGAGCTCGCCCCCGCCGGCGAACATCACGCCGCCCCGCTTTCCCATTTCGCGGACCCCACCGATTTCGCCTTCGACGATCGCGCGGGATGCCTCGATCTCGTCGTCAACGCCTCGCCGCTCGGGATGACGGGCCAGCCGCCGCTCGCCTTCGACTGGAGCCACGCGCCGCCGCGCAGCATCGCCTACGACATCGTCACCGACCCGGTCGAAACGCCCTTTCTTCAGGGCGCGCGCGAACGCGGGCTGGCGACGGTCACGGGCCTCGCGATGCTGGTCGGACAGGCCGCCGCGGCGTTTGAATGCTTCTTCGGCCGATCCCCGCCGCGCGATGCCGATGGCGAATTGATGGAGAGCCTGCGCCGATGACCGCCGAAACGCCTTCCCGCCCGCCGCTGATGGTCGGCCTGACCGGCTCGATCGGCATGGGCAAGTCGACGGTCGCCGCCATGTTCGAACGCGCGGGCGTGCCGGTGTTCGACGCCGATGCCGAGGTCCGCGCGATGCAGGGTCCGGGCGGCGAACTGGTCGGCCGGATCGAGGAGGCCTTCCCCGGTTCGACCGGCCCCGAAGGCGTGATCCGCGAGGCATTGGGCGCGCAGGTGTTCGGCGACCGGGACCGGCTCGCCAGGCTCGAGGCGATCGTCCACCCCGCAGTCGGCAGGAAGCGCGCGCGCTTCCACGCGGACAACGCGCAGGCGGACATGGTCCTGTTCGACATCCCGCTCCTGTTCGAGCGCGGCGGGGCGGACGCCTTCGACGCGGTGATCGTCGTCTCCGCTCCGCCCGAGGTCCAGCGCGAACGGGTGCTCGCCCGGCCCGGCATGACGCCCGCGAAGTTCGAGGACATCCTGAAACTGCAGGTCCCCGATGCCGAAAAGCGCGCGCGCGCGACTCACGTCATCGACACCGGCACCAGCCTCGAGGAGACCCGCGCGCAGGTCGGCCGACTGATCGGGGAATTGCGGGCGGCGCGGGGATAGCGCCGGTCGCCCGCGGCCCCCCCTTGCACATCGCGGCGCATGGGTGGATAGAATCGGGCGATGCAGTCCGATCCCCGCCGCGAAATCGTCTTCGACACCGAAACCACCGGGCTCGACCCCACGACCGGCGACCGGATGGTGGAAATCGGCTGCGTCGAGATGATCGGGCGAGTCCCCACCGGCGCGACCTTCCACGCCTATTACAACCCCGAACGCGACATGCCGGCCGAGGCGGAGCGGGTTCACGGGCTTTCCTCCGCGTTCCTTTCGACCAAGCCGCTGTTCCGCGAGAGCGTTCAGGAACTGCTCGAATTCCTTGGCGATTCCCCGCTGGTCGCGCATAATGCGGGCTTCGATTTCGGCTTCCTCAATGCCGAGCTCGCGCTGATCGGCCTCCCGCCCATCGGGATGGAGCGGATGATCGACACGGTCGCCATCGCGCGCAAACGGCATCCGGGGGCGAAGAATTCGCTCGACGCGCTGTGCACCCGCTACGGGATCGATCGCAGCCACCGGGTGAAGCACGGCGCGCTGCTCGACGCCGAACTGCTGGCGCAGGTCTATATCGAACTGACCGGCGGGCGGCAGATCGGGCTCGAACTGGCGGCGGAGGTTTCGACGATCACCGTGGCGCGCGGCATCGCGCCCGCCGCCGGGCGCCCGCGCCGCGAACCGCGCCCGCACGCGCCGACCCCGGCCGAACTTGCGCGGCACCGCGAATTCGTCGCCGGGATAGAAAACGCCATCTGGGCGCGCTGACCGGCGCCCCGATCCGCCGAGCAAGGAGGAGCCGAAACCATGGAAATCCGCATTTCCGGCCACCAGGTCGATACCGGCGCGGCCCTGCAGGAACACGCGGCCGAGCGAATGGGCGCGATCGTCGACAAGTATTTCGAGCGTGCCCTCTCCAGCCACGTCACCTTCGGCAAGGCACCCGGCGGCAGCTTCACCTGCGACATCGTGACCCACGTGACCCAGGGCCTCATCCTCAAGGCGCAGGGGTCCGCCGCCGACGCCCATGTCGCGCTCGACGAAGCGGCGGGCCGGATCGAGAAGCAGCTGCGCCGCTACAAGCGCCGCCTCACCGACCGTCACGAACGCGCGCAGCAGGTCCGCGCCGAGGAAGAGGCCGCCTACACCATCTTCGCCGCCGAACCGCCTGGCGACGAAGGCGAGGAGGAAATCGCCGCCGAAGCCCCGCCGGTCATCGCCGAAACGCGGGTCGACATCCCGACCGGGACCGTCGCCGATGCGGTGATGATGCTCGACCTGCGCGACACCCCGGCGCTGTTCTTCAAAAACGCTGGCACGGGGCGCCATAATATGGTTTACCGCCGCTCCGACGGGTCGATCGGCTGGGTCGAACCGCGTTAGGACCTTGTGAACCCCCGGCCCGCCAGTATCGCCCGGCACCCGTCGGGGGCACTCCGAAAGGTCCCGTTCGCACAGGGACATGACCCTCGACCCGGAAAAAGGGGCGAGCCCATCGCGACAGGACAGTCCGCCCTCCCCGGGCCTTCTTGATCGGAAACCGGTTTATTCATGGATATCAACATCGCCATCGTGCCCCAAGCGGTCCGCCTCGCCCGGCTCGAATCGAAGGCGCAGGTGCTCGGCGCGCTGGCGGATTGCCTGGCCGAGGTCTACGGGCTTGACGCCGCCGACGTGCTCGAAGGGCTCGAAACGCGCGAGGCTCTCGGCAGCACCGGGTTCGGGCGCGGCATGGCGATCCCGCATTGCCGCCACGCCAAGGTGAACAAGCCGACGCTCGCGGTCCTCAAGCTCGACCACCCGGTGGATTTCGCCGCCGCCGACGCGCAGCCGGTCGGCCTCGTCTTCGGCCTCGTTTCGCCGGAGAATGCCGGGGCGATCCATCTCCACGCGCTCGCCGCGATCTCGCGCCTGATGCGCGACGAGGCGAGGCTCCAGGCGCTCGCCGACGCGCCGGATGGCGAGGCGCTCTACGCCGTGCTGACCAACCAGTTCCTGCGCAATGCTGCTTAAGGACGGGCTGCCTGAGGGCGGACCGCCGGCCAGGTGACACGATGACGGATGCCGGGTCGCACGACCGCAGCAGCGCCGAGGCGCATCACCGCGCGCTCGAACGGCTTTACGCCTCGGCCCCGGTCAACGCCAAATTCCCCTCCACGCTCGAAATCCCGGGAGAGGGGCGCTCGCGCCTCGTCTTCACCGTGCGCGAGGACGTCTACCACGCGGCCGGTGCGGCGCACGGGACGATCTATTTCAAGATGCTCGACGATGCGGCCTTCTACGCCGCGAACACGCTCGCGACCGACCGTTTCCTGCTCACCACCAGCTTCAACCTCCATTTCACCAAGCCGGTGCGCGCGGGCGAGGTCGTCGCCGAGGGTCGCTGGGTGAGCGGGCGGCGCCGGGTCTTCGTCGCCGAGGCCCGGCTGGTCGATGCCGAGGGCGAGGAGATCGGCCGCGGCACCGGCACCTTCATGCGTTCGCGCATCGCGCTTTCGAGCCTGCCGGGATACGCCGCGGACACCGCCGCATGAGCGGGCGCCTGCCCGCCCATGTCGAAGTCGGCGCGATCCTGCGCATGGCCGAGGCCGGGGGCGGCATGGCGACGGTGCTGGCGAAGGGCGAACGCGATGCGGGGACCGTCCTCGTCGTCATCATGCGGCGCGGCGAAAATGCCAGACTCCACGAGCGTATGCCGGGGCTCGATTTCGAGCGCCGCTGGACCCTGACGCGCACGCAGGACGCGCAAGATAAACAGGCGTTCGCCGACTATCTCGAGCGGCGCAGGCGGCAGGATCCCGACACCTGGATCGTCGAGATCGACGTCGACGACCCGGAGAAATTCGCCGCGCTCCTGCCGCAATAGGTTGACTGGGTTTCAGATGAGACTATTTCCCCGCGACCTTCTCGGTGCGCAGGCCAGGACGCGGACAATTCGGTCCGCTGATCGGCACGCAGACGGGGAGCCGCCGGCAGGCACGACGAACCACCCCCATATTACCCCCCGCGAGATACTCGCAAACAGGTTCCCGCCTGCGTCGGAGCGCGCTCACCGCACAGTACGAAGAAACGATGAGTCGCAGGACTTATTCCCTCAGCGCCCTCGCCATCGCGGCGACGGCCAGCCTGAGTTTCTCGAGCGCCGATGGCGCCGAGGCCCTCGCGCAGGCGACCGAGGGCGAGACGCCCCCGGCGGACGCGCAACCGGCCGCACCGGCCGACGACATCGCGGAAATCGTGCCGCAGGACACCGTCTTCATCTCAGAAGAGGTGGTCCAGCCGCTCGGGCCCGAAGCGGGCACCGCCGAAACCCCCGACTTTCCCCCCGCCACCTCGCTCCACGAGCTCGTCGCGCGGATTCCCGCCGATGATCGGCTGGGCGAGGAAATGGCCTGCCTTGCCGGCGCGGTCTATTTCGAATCGCGCGGCGAACCGCTCGCCGGGCAGCTTGCCGTGGCGCAGGTCGTCATCAACCGCGCCGAGGACGCCCGCTTTCCCGCGAGCTATTGCGGGGTCGTCTACCAGCGCGCGCAGTTCTCCTTCGTGAAGAACGGGCGGATGCCGCAAATCCGCACCCACACCGCCGCCTGGCAGCGCGCCAAGGCGATCGCGCGGATCGCGCATGACGGGATGTGGGAATCCGTCGCGGGCGACGCCGTGTTCTTCCACGCGAACTACGTCCGCCCGAAATGGAGCTACCGCAAGCAGCGGCTTGCCCAGATCGACACGCACATCTTCTACAGGTGATCGGGCCGAGCGTCTGAACGAACAGCCCTCGCCCCAAGCGGCGGGGGCTTTTCGTTGGCGCGTTTCGCTCCCGCGGGGAGCGCAAGGCCGGGCGGCCGCCCGCAGCCGTTCGCGCGACGCGCGAAACGGCGGCGAGGCTTACAGGGAAAGCTCCACCCATACGGGCGCATGGTCGCTCGCCTTCTCGCGGCCGCGATGGGCCTTGTCGACGCCGACGACGGTGATCCTGTCGGCCAGTTCGGGGGACAGCAGGATGTGGTCGATGCGAAAGCCGTGGTCGCGCGGCCACGCGGCGCCCTGGTAGTCCCAGTAGGTCCACACGCCGCCGCGCGGATTGAGGGTCCGCACCGCATCGGTCCAGCCGTCGCCGAGCAGCCGGCTATAGGCCGCGCGCGATTCGGGCTGCATCAGCGCATCGTTCGCCATTGCCCTGACCGACCAGACGTCGTCGTCCTCGGGGATCACGTTGAAATCGCCGAGCACCACCGCCGGGACCTCTTCGGCCCAGATCGCCGCCATGCGCGCGCGCAGGCGCTCCATCCACGCGAGCTTGTAGTCGAACTTCGGCCCCGGGTGCGGGTTGCCGTTGGGCAGGTAGAGGCAGGCGACGCGCACCGTGCCGGACGGGCCGACCGCATCGACCTCGAGATAGCGCGCCTGTTCGCCCTCCCCGTCCTTCGGCCCGTCGATCCCGAGCCCGCGGCGGACCTCCTTCGGCGGTTCGAAGCCCGCCCCGCCGTCGGTCAGCACCGCGACCCCGTTGAACGCCTTCTGCCCGTGGGTGAGGACGTGATAGCCGAGCGCCGCGATCTCCTCCGCCGGGAAGGTCGCATCGAGGCTCTTGATCTCCTGCAGGCAGGCGACCGCGGGCCGCGTCTCGACGAGCCATTCGAGCAGCCGCGGCAGGCGCGCCTTGATGCCGTTGATGTTGAAGGTGGCGATTTTCATGGGGGGCGTGATGCCCCGAAGCAGCCGCGCTGTCTAACCCAAATCCCCGGGCCTAGATCCCGAAGCTCGACCCGCAGCCGCAGCCCGCCGCCGCATTGGGATTTTCGACCCGGAAGGCCGCCCCGCCGAGCGATTCGACGAAATCGACCACGCTGCCTTCGACGAGATCGAGGCTGACCGGATCGACCACCAGCTTGACCCCGTCGGTCTCGCTCACGCTGTCGTCGCCATCGGCCCCTTCGGCGAGGTCGAACTTGTACTGGAAGCCCGAACAGCCCCCGCCCTCGACCGAAAGGCGCAGGATGGCCGGCTTGGTCTGCTTTTCGGCGATCAGCGCGACTCGCTTCGCGGCGGCGGGGGTGAGGGTCAGGGTCTGGGTCTGGGTCTGGGTCTGGGTCTGGGTCTGGGTCTGGGTCATGATGTCTCCAAAATAGGGCGGGATGCCGCCGCGCTCAAGATGCGAAGGTCACGTCTGGATGTAGGAACGCAGCGCCTCGGCCTCGTGCTCGACCGAATCGATCTTGAACTTGACCAGATCGCCGATCGATATGAAGGCGATCATCCGCCCGTTTTCGACCACCGGGAAATGGCGGAAGCGGCGGCGGGTCATCATGCTCAGCGCCTCGTCCACACAGGTCGATGGTTCGACCGTGACAGCCGGCGACGTCATGATCTCGCTGACGGGCAAGTCCATGCAATCGCGGCCCTTTTCGGCGATCCGGTAGATCACGTCGCGTTCCGACACGATCCCCGCGACGCGCCCGTGGCGCAGCACGGGAAGCGCCCCGATGCGCTGTTCGGCAAGCATCCGCACGGCCTGCGAAACCGGGGTTGCGGCATCGCAGGAAATTATGTCCTCGGCGGCCCGCCCGGCGATGATCCTGGCAATGGTCATTATCGACTCCTCTCTCCGCGAGGGAGGATGACATTCTTGCCCGCGAAAGGCGAATCCCGCTTGAACCGCCGCAGCGCAAGGGCAGTTGCGCGCGCGGCGTTTGCAATGCGGTGCGATTCGCCCCATTGGGGGGCAATGGCCGACAAGTCCCCGCTCGATAACCCGGAAAACGCCGCCCACGCCTGGGCGCGCTATCGCCAGATCATGAAGCTGCTGCTGGTGGTGACGATTGCGACCGTGACGGTGGCGCTCGCCCTGCTCTATGCCTTCAACGGCATGGTCTCGGTGCATTACTTCATCGCGGTCGCGCTCGGCATCGCCTTCACTATGCTGCTGTCGGGCGGCCTGATGGGGCTGGCGTTCCTGTCCAACGGGACGGGCCACGACGAGGCGGTGGACAACCGCCTTCCGCAGGCCGACGAACTGTTCGGCCGCCGGGACCGCGACTAGGCCTCATTCCCCGCCCAGCGGGGCGAGGCGATAGTCCTCGACCGGAACCCCGCCGACGAGATGTTCCTCGATGATCCGTTCGAGCGCTTCGGGCGTGCACGAATGGTACCAGACGCCATCGGGCCAGACGACCGCGATCGGCCCCTTGTCGCAGATCTGGAGGCAGTCGGCCTTGCTCCGCTGCACCCCTCCCCCCGGACCTTTCGGATGGTCCGCGCTCCGCTTCGGCCCGACGAGGCCGCGCTCCTTCAGGCGGGTCTTGAGAAAGGTCCAGGCCTCTTCCCCCGCCTCGCGCGAGCAGCACTTCGCCTTTTCGGAAAGCGCGCACAGGAAGATGTGGCGTTCGACCGGCGCGGTGTCGTCCCGGCCCGCGGAGCTGGCGTAATGCCGGGTCAGTGCGGACCGGGCGGAGAGGAGTTCGGTATCGCTCATGGCGCCGCCCGCTCCCCGTCCGACCGCGGGCCGAGCCAGCGATCGAGCCACGCGAACACCGTCTCGTGCCATTGCAGCGAATTCGCCGCGCCCAGCACCCAGTGGTTTTCGTCCGGGAAGACCAGCAGCTGCGAGGGGATGGAGCGTTCCTGCAGCGCGGTGAAGCTCTGCAGGCCCTGGGTGTAGGGCACCCGGAAATCCTTCTCGCCGGTGACGACCAGCATCGGCGTCTGCCAGTTGTCGACGTAATTCACCGGGTTCCAGCGTTCGTAGGTCTCGCGCGCCTCGGCATAGGAACCGCCGAAATCCCAGCGCGGGAACCACAATTCCTCGGTCGAATAATAGAAGCTCCTGAGGTCGAACAGCCCGTCATGCTGGACGAGGCAGTCGAACCGGTCGGGCCAGTTCCCGGCGATCCAGTTCATCATGTACCCGCCATAGCTCGCCCCCATGGCGCAGGCGCGCGTCCCGTCGATCTGGCTGTCGAGCGCGAGCGCGGCGGCAAGGCCCTTCTGCAGGTCCTCCAACGGCTTTCCGCCCCAGTCGCGGTTGATCGCGTCCATGAAGTCCTGTCCGTATCCCGCGCTGCCGTGGAAATCGACCGAGATCACGGCATAGCCCTGGCTCGCCAGCACGCGCGGGTTCCAGCGCGAGGACCACGCATCGTTGAAGCTCCCCTGCGGACCGCCATGGACATAGAGGATCGCGGGGATCGGCCCTTGCTGGTTCTCCAGCCGGGTGATCTGGCCCCAGACCGTGTCGCCCCCGGCGCCTTCGAAGCGGAACCGCCGCGTCAGGATCGAGGCGAACCGGCCCATCCGGCTCGTCACCACGTCGGTCAGCGGGCGCGCCCTCCCGAGATCGCGCGAAAGGTGGAGTTCCGGCGGCACCCCGATCGAATCGCGCGTGAACAGGAGGCCGCCGCCGGCCAGCGGGGCGAGCCCGCCGATATGCGCCTCGTTGCCGGCGATGAGGTCGAGCCGCGTCACCGCGCCGCTTGCCGGATCGATCCTGAAGGCCGGCACGTCGAGCGTGTCGGCGGCCGTCGCCAGCAGGTAGGACCCGTCCGCGCTCCAGGCGAGCGCGCCGAAGGAGAGGTCCGTGCCTTCGGTCAGGGCGCGCGTTTCCCCGGTCGAAAGGTCGCGCAACTGCACCACCAGCCGGTCGGATTCGTAGCCGGGCCGCGCCATGGCGAGGTAGGCGAGATACTTTCCGTCGGGCGAAGGCGCGGGCGCGGTGTCGGCCGCGTCGTTGTCTGCGGTGAGTTCGACCGGGCCGGCGCCCGAAAGGTCGTTCCACCAGATGTCGCGATCGGTCGAGCCGGGCTCGTCCGCATCCGCCTCGCGCACGACGAAATAGACGCCCGATCCGTCCGGGGCCCAGGCAATGTCCTCCGCCCCGCCGAAAGGCATGGTCGGCGTGTTGCCGGTGACGCCTTCCCCCGGAGCGCCGTCGAGCGGCAGGGGCTCGCCGACCACCGCGCCGTCCTCCATGCCGTAGACGAAGACGCGGTTGAACACGCCCGGCCTTACCCAGCGGTCCCAGTGGCGGTAGAACCCCGCATCGCCTTCATAAAGCCGCCCGGTGCCCGGGCTGTCCCCGCCCTCTTCGCCGTCTTCGCAGCCCGGGGCCGGGCAATCGCGCGCCACTTCGCTCCACAGCGCGACCCGGTCGCCCGCGGGCGAGAGCTTGAAGCCGTCGATGTCCGTGCCAGGGATGTCCGCGACCAGCGCGGGTTCGGCGGCGATCCGGCCGTCCCCGCCGCCCGGCCCGGGCGCGGCGCGCCACAGGCGGGAGCGGGCCTCGCGGTCTTCGCCGGGATGCTCGCTGCTGAGGAAATAGACGAAATCCCCGGGTCCGAAGGCGAGGCCGTGCGCCTCCATGCCGAAATCGAGTTCGACCGGGTCGGCCCCTTCCCTCGCAAGGTCGAGCAGGTAGTGACGCCGCGTGCGTTCGAGCGTTTCGGGATCGGTCACGGTCACGCTGTAGACCGCGCGGTGTCCGTCCCCGCTCACGCTCGGCGCGCCGAGGCGCGGCATGGTGACGAGATCGCGCGCGCCCATTGCCGGGGCCGCGAGGCCGGGCACGGCTCCCGCCGCGGGTGCGCGATCGTCCGCGGCGAGCGGCGGTGCTGCGAGAAGGGCGAGGCAGGCGGCGAGAGCGCCGGTCATGGATCGGTTCATGACCGCGCGTGTTAGCGTCTCGCCTCCGGCCTTGCCAGAGAAAGCCGGGGCCAGAGAAAGCCGGGGCCAGAGAAAGCCGGGGCCAGAGAAAGCCGGGTCAGCGGCGCTTGCCCGCGATCCGCGCGATTTCGGCCTGCACCATCTTCTCTACCATGCCGGGCAGGTTCTCGTCGAGCCACCTGGCCAGCATCGGGCGGAGCATTTCGCGCACCATGCCTTCGAGCGAGGTTTCGCCCGAACGGACGATCTGCGGGCGCGCGCCCGGTTCGGCGAGCATGGCGAGCGCGGCGAGGTTTTCCTGCATCGCGCCGCGCACCTTCTCGGCGATCAGCGGGGCGTCGTCTTCCTGGCGCGAGGGATCCTCCCCGCCGCTGTCCGATTCGGCGAGGTCCATGTCGGAAAGGTCGAGCACGTCCTCGCGGCCGTCTTCGGCCGGGCGCGTCCGCGCGGCGAATTCCGCCCGCTCCGCGCCCGCTTCGAGCCGGCGGCGTGCCTGCAGCGCGTCTTCGCGATTGTCGCGCGCGATCACCTTCTTGATCGATTCCAGGATTTCCTCGACCGACGCTTCGCCGCTGTTCGCCATCTTCGCCTCGATTCGTGACCCGAACTGCGAGCCGCTTGCGAACCTGTCCCGAATCGGGACCTACTGGCGTTCGCCGGGCTCCAGCACGGGGCCGAATGTCGCGTCGGCGGCGGGAATGTCAACGGTCCGGGTCGATTCCGCCTGCGGTTCGGGATCGCGGTCCCAGTCCCAGATGCGGCCGCGGACCCGTTCGTAATTGACGGTCGGATCGTAGAGCGGCCCGCCGGTGTCGAGGTTGAGGTCGCGCGCCTCGGCCCGGCCCATCGCGGCGAGCAGGCTGAAGCCCGCGACATAGGCGTTGCGCCGCGCGGTGACGAGCTGGGCGCGGGCCGAGACGAGCTCCTGTTCGGCGTTGAGCACGTCGAGGATCGTGCGGTTGCCGATCGAGTTTTCCGCGCGCACGCCTTCGAGGCTCAGCTCGGCCGCCTCGACCGCGGACCTCGAGCTTTCGATCACCGCGAGCGAGGCCTGCCAGCTGGCATAGGCGGCGCGGACCTGGGAGATGACGTTGCGCTCGGTCTGGATCATCTGTTCGAGCGCCGCGCTTTCGCGCGCGCCTGCCTGGCGCTGGCGCGCGGCGGGGACGCCGCCCTGGAAGATCGGGATGGTAAGGCGCACCCCGGCATTGGCGGTGACCTCGCGCTGGACGAGGCCGGGGAAATTGCTCCGCAGCGTTCCGAAGAAGTCGGAATAGTCGCCATTGGCGAAGAACGCGATCGTGGGCAGGCGGCCCGAGCCGGCGACCTCGGTGTCGAAGCCCGCCGCCTCGGCCCGCTCGCGCGCGGCGATGAGGTCGGGATTGTTCTCGAGCGCGGTGACCACCGCCTTGCCCACGCTGTCGGGCAGGTTGGGCAGCGGCGGGGGCGCCTCGAGGTCCTCGGGCGGGAGTCCGACCAGTTCGATATAGGTCTCGCGCGCGGACGCGAGGTTGGCGAGCGCGTTGCGAAGGTCGCCCTCGGCCAGCGCGAGGCGGCTTTCGGCCTGCGCCACGTCGGTCAGCGTGGTGTCGCCGATCTCGAACCGGTCGCGCGTCGCCGAGAGCGTCACCTCGAGCACTTCGACCTGGTTCGTCGCGAGCCCGGCGAGCGCCTCGGTCCGCAGCACGTCCATGTAGGCCGCGACGGTCTGGCTGAACAGCGCGCTTTCCGCGCCGCGCAGGTCAGCCTGCCCGGCCTCGACCCGTTCCTCGGCCGCGCGGATCGAATTGCGGATGCGCCCGCCCTGGTAGATCGGCACGTTGAGCTGCGCGTTGACGCCGAGGTTGCGTTCGGGCGGGGCGAAGGCGTTGGCCGACTGGCGGATGAACTCGATATGGGTGGCGGTCGCGTTGAGGCTGGGCAGGCCCTGCCCGCGCTGGATCGGCACCTCCTCGTCCGTGGCGCGCTGGTTCGCCCGCGCCCCGGCAAGCGTCGGGTTGGTGTTGTAGGCGGCCGCGAGCGCATCGCGCAGGGTGTCCGCCTGCGCCGGGGCCGACGCGAGCGCGACGCCGAGCGCGGCGAGGCCTGCGACGCGCCGCAGCGCGCGTCGCGGCGCGGGGACGGTGGGGGGACTCACGGAAAGGACCAGCCCTTGGGCTTGGCGAAGGCGGAGAGGACGGGGATGCCGAGATCCTCGACCGGCATGAAGGCGACTCGCCCGGCGATCCTGCGGCCCGAGGCGAGCCGCGTGACCCCGCGCAGGACCAGCCCGCCGACCACCCGGCCCCCTTCGGCGACGCGCGCGGCGAGGCTGTCGGGCAGCTGCTCGATCGCCCCGTCGATCAGGACGAGGGTGAAATCGCCATCGCCCGGGACCTTGCCCCCGGCGGCCTCGGCGGCGCCTGTCACCTCGAGCGCGCCGACCAGCGGGCGTACCAGTTCGGCGAGGTAGCCGGTGCCGTTCTCGACCACCAGCGCCCGGTCGTCGCGCCGCGCGGCGGCCTCGACCAGCGCCTTGCCGTAGAACAGCGGCGCGGCCAGCGCGCCTCCGCCGGCGAGCGGCACCGACCGGTCGATATAGGCCAGCGCGGCCTTTTCGGGCGGCAGGAAATCCTCGCGCGGGACATCGCGCATCCGCGCGAGCGTCACCTCGTCGTTGACCCCGCTGGTGCGAAGCTGGCTCTTGATCATGAAGCGCCGCGCCTCGGTGGTATCGGGGCCGTTCATTCCGTTCGCCCTCGTCTGTTGCGTCTGTTGCGTTTCTTGCGGCTGTTTCCGTTCAGCCTGCAGGGTTTCAGTCTTGCTCATGTCAACTCCGAAAGCTGTATTAGGAACACAATACAGCACGTCAAGCTCTTCGGCCCCGCCCGTAGCCCCCGGCGGGCGCGGATTAAAGGGACTTCGCGGACGAATGTGACGGGGATCCGGCCCGCAGGGGTGAACTGCGCTCTTGCCAGCGCCCGCTGCCGGGTGCTTTAGGCGCGCGGGCGGGACCCGGGGGATTGTTTTCGACTTACACAGGGATGGCTTCGATGAGTGACATGACGGGCAATGGGCAGGACGTGCGGATCGAGACCGATTCGCTCGGCGAGGTGGCGGTTCCGGCGGATGTCCACTGGGGCGCCCAGACGCAGCGCAGCATCGTCAACTTCCCGATCGGCGGCGAACGGATGCCGTCGGCGCTGGTGCGCGCGCTCGGCATCCAGAAACTCTCGGCGGCGAAGGCCAACATGAAGCTGGGCGTGCTCGATGCGAAGCTGGGCGAGGCGATCGTCCAGGCGGCGCGCGAGGTGATCGACGGGACGCTCGCCGACCAGTTCCCGCTGGTGGTGTGGCAGACCGGATCGGGCACCCAGTCCAACATGAACGCGAACGAGGTGATCGCGAGCCGCGCGAACGAGATCCTGACCGGCCGGAAGGGCGGCAAGGACCCGGTCCATCCCAACGACCATTGCAACATGGGGCAGTCCTCGAACGACACCTTCCCCACCGCCATGCACATCGCCGCGGCGAGCGAGGCGATCGGGCACCTGATCCCGGCGCTGGAGAAGCTGCACGGGGCGCTGGACGCCAAGGCGAAGGCCTTTGCCGAGATCGTCAAGATCGGTCGCACCCACCTGCAGGACGCGACCCCGCTCACGCTCGGCCAGGAATTCTCGGGCTATGCGAGGCAGGTCGAATACGGCATCGCCCGGATCGAGGCGGCGCTGCCGCGCCTGCTCGAACTGGCGCAGGGCGGCACGGCGGTCGGCACCGGGATCAATTCCAAGGCGGGCTTCGCCGAGGAATTCGCCGCGCAGGTGGCCGGGGAAACCGGCCACGCCTTCGTCACCGCGCCCAACAAGTTCGAAGCGCTCGCCGCGCATGACGCCATGGTCGAGGTCTCCGGCGCGCTCAACGTCGTCGCGGTCAGCCTGATGAAGATCGCGAACGACATCCGCCTGCTCGCCTCCGGCCCGCGCTGCGGCCTGGGCGAGATCAGCCTGCCCGCGAACGAGCCGGGCTCCTCGATCATGCCGGGCAAGGTCAACCCGACCCAGTGCGAGGCGATGACGATGGTCTGCGCGCAGGTGATGGGCAACCACACGGCGGTGACCGTGGCGGGTTCGCACGGGCATCTCGAACTCAACGTGTTCAAGCCGGTGATGATCTACAACGTGCTCCAGTCGATGAAGCTGATCGGCGATGCCGCCCACGCCTTCACCGACAATTGCGTGACCGGGATCGAGGCGAACGAGGAGCGGATCGCCAGGCTCCTCAACGAGAGCCTGATGCTGGTCACCGCGCTGAACCCGCATATCGGCTACGACAACGCGGCCAAGATCGCCAAGAAGGCCCATGCCGAAGGGACGACGCTGAAGGAGGCGGCGCTCGATCTCGGCCTCATCACCGAAGAGCAGTTTGCGCAGTGGGTCGTGCCCGCCGACATGATCAGGCCGCGCGCCTGACGGGGATCGGGGCGGGAGGGCGGATGCGCGCGCCCTCCTTCCCTGCCCCGCGATGAACCGCATTCGACCAATGCGCCATCCGGTCCGACGATCGGGACGGGCGCCGATGGCGCGTGCGTGCCGGCGGCGCTATGTCTCGTGCTCGCCATGGCCTCCTTCCTGAACCCCGTCGGCAGCGAAACCTCCGCGCGCCCGCCCGCCCGCAGGGAAGAGGTCAGCGTGCCTTTCCGCACCGTCCTCGTTTCGATGGTCGTGCTGTGGGCGACCTATTTCGTCCTGATCACGGTGCGCAGCGTGGTGATGGATTTCGGGCTCCAGTTCGAAATGGCCTGGCGCCGGCTGTTGGTCACCGCGCTCGGCGTCGGCTTCACGGTGGTCCTGTGGTTCATCCTGCGCCTGTTCGACCAGCGCCCGCTGTGGGTGAAAATCTCCGCCGCGATCGTCTTCGCCTTTCCCGTGGCGATGGCGATCGGGCACGTGAACCAGCTGGTGTTCGAGGACATCCAGGCCGCGCAGGAGGCCGAATACGCGCGCAAGAACAACATCAACCTGCGGCGCGACGAGGCCGGGAACCTGCTGATCGACGTGCCGGTGCGGCGGATCAGCCCGGCCGAGCCCGGCCGCGCTGCGGGCGCGGGCGAGGACATCGTCGAATCCGAAAGCATCATCATCGCGCCCGCCGAAACGAGCGTCGATTTCTGGCGCAAGCTGCTCGACATCGCGCTCGGGCGCTATTTCCTGCTGCTCGCCTGGGCATCGACCTATTTCGCGCTGCTCGCCGGGTACCAGGCCCGCGCGGCCGAGCGGCGCGAACAGCAGTTCAGGAACGCGGCGAGGGCGGCGGAGCTGCGCAGCCTGCGGTACCAGGTGAACCCTCATTTCCTGTTCAACACGCTCAATTCGCTCTCCGCCCTCGTCATGACCGGCAAGGGCGACCGGGCCGAGCGGATGATCCAGACGATCAGCCGCTTCTACCGCCACTCCCTCGCCGACGAACCGACCAGCGACGTGCCGCTCGCCGACGAGTTCGACCTGCAGAAGCTGTACCTCGATATCGAGGCGGTGCGCTTTCCCGAACGGCTGGTCTGCGTCTTCGACCTGCCCGATGACCTCGCCGAGGCGCGCGTGCCGGGCATGATCCTCCAGCCGCTGGTCGAGAATTCGGTCAAGTACGCGGTTTCCGCCGTGTCGTGCCGGGTGACGATCACGGTCGCCGCGCGCGAGGAAGCCGGCCGGCTGGTGATCACGGTGAGCGACGACGGGCCGGGCGTGCCGGACGAAAGGCTGCACGGCTTCGGCATCGGGCTCGCCAATGTGCGCGACCGGCTGGAGGCGCGCTTCGGCCCGGATATCGGTTTCACCTCCGCGCCGGTTCCGGGCGGCTACCGCACCGAGATCCGCATTCCCCTGTCCCGCCCCGCTTTCGCGCGGGCGCGGCGCAAGGCATAGGCAGTCCGAAGGCCGAGCATGTCCGACAGCAATACCGCCAATCCAGCCCTTCGCACCCTGATCGTCGACGACGAACCGCTCGCGGTCGAGCGCATCCAGGTGCTCTGCGCCGAGATCTCCGCGATCCGCGTGGTCGGCACGGCAAGCGACGGGGCCGCCGCGCTGCGCCTCGCCGAGAAGCTCGCCCCCGACCTCGTGCTGCTCGACATGACCATGCCCGAACTCGACGGGCTGGGCGTCGCCCGCGCCCTCGCCGGGACCGCGAACGCGCCCGCGGTGATCTTCGTCACCGCGCACGACCATTTCGCGGTCGAGGCCTTCGACCTCGAGGCGATCGACTATGTCCTCAAACCCGTCGCCGCCGACCGGCTCGAACGCGCGATCGAACGCGCGGTCGCGCGCCGGGGCGAACGGGGGGACGGGGGCGGCGGCCCCGGGCACAAGGCGAAAAGCGAGTGGCTCGAGGAATTGTGGGTGCCGCACCGCTCCGAACTGCTGCGGATCGATATCGACGAAGTCCACCGGATCGACGCCGAACGCGACTATGTCCGGCTCCACGTCGGCGATCCGGGCGAGGCCGGGGAGGCATCGCGCTCCTACCTGCTGCTGCAGACGATCGCGGGCCTCGAGGCCCGGCTCGACCCGGACAAGTTCATCCGCATCCACCGCTCGACCATCCTCAAGCGCGACAACATCCGCGGCCTGCGCCACGACGGGCTCGGCGTGTGGTCGGCGGAACTGGAGAACGGCGAGGCGCTGAGGATCGGGCGGACCTATCTTGCGAGGGTCAAGGCGATGGCCGGCCGCTGATCGCGCGAGGGTCCTTGCGAAAAAGGCCCGAACCCCCGGATGGGAGGGGTTCGGGCCTTCGCGGGCTGTCCCCGGTCGGGGCTGGGGGACAGGAGCGCTCGGATCAACAGGGGCGCTCGGCTCAGACGCCGCGGCGCTGCTTCGCGGCATGGGCCGCGACCTGCTGCCGGGCGCTGGCCCTGGCCTTTTCGTAGCATTCCTTTGCGGCCCTCGACTGGATCCGGGTCCCGGTCTGCATCCGGTCATAGCGACAGACATCGCGCGCGGCGCGTTCGATCCGGCGCTCGAGCGTCATCTGGCCCTCGGGCGTGTCGAGATCGAGGTCGGCGAAGCTGATTTCCATCGTGTTGCGTTCGGCCGAACCGCCGGCAAGCGCGGGGCCGGCCGCGATGGCGAGGCCGAAAGCGGCGGCGAGAGCGAGGGCGTTGGGGACAAGGGTCTTCATGGCATTTCTCCTCCTGGCAGGGCCGGCCGGGGGTTGGGGGCAAGCTCCCGGTTCGGGGGCGGGAGCGATCGGGGGTTGCCGTGCCCTGCTGTATTAGAGCGGTAAAGCACCACGCCGCCCTGCTCCATCGCGGCTCGACGAAAACGCCCGCAATCGTCGATGAAAGGCCTGCGCCCCCGACCAATGCTGCTGCATCCGCGACAAATGGCACTTTCCAGCCGACCGGCGTCTGCGCCATAACGGGGCGATGTGGTTCGGCGTCCTCATGATCTTCTGTCTCGGCATCGGCAATTTCGCGCTTCACCGCGCCGTGCTCGAAAGCGGCCACCCGTTGATCGGGCAGATCCCGCAGACGATCGGCTGGCTCGGGCGGCGGCTGACGCTGGTCGCGGAATTCATCGTGCTGGTGGTGGCGATGCTGCTGACCGCCAATGGCTGGCCCGCGCTCGCCTGGGCCTATGGCGCCTACAGCGCGCTCAACGGGCTTGCCGCCTGGCTGATCCTGACCGGACGCGTCTGAGCCCGAAGCGGTTGCATCGCTCCCCCTGCCGGGGCCATGATGCCCCGCGGCCATGGGCGCACGGGGTGAGGGGCCATGACGACGACGCTGTTCCATGTCAGCGACATTCATTTCGGGAGCGAGAACCGCGCCGCGCTCGCCGCGGTGGAGCAAGCGATCGCGCGCGAGCGGCCGGACGCGCTGGTGTGCACCGGCGATCTCACCCAGCGCGCGAAGCACCGCGAATACGAAGCCGCGGCGCGCTGGTTCGATTCGCTCGGCCTGCCGGTGCTGGTCGATCCGGGCAATCACGATCTGCCCTATTACAACCTGTGGGAACGATTCACCGATCCCCACCGGCGCTACCGCCGCCTGCGCGCGGCGCTCGGGCGGAGCTTCGAATCGCGCGATGTCGTGCTCGTCCCGCTCAACACCACGGTGCGTGCGCAGCGGCGCTTTCCCTGGTCGGACGGGGTGGTCACGCGCCGCGCGCTGGAGGAGACGCTGGCCGCGCTGAAGCGCCTCGAAGGCGATCCGCGCTGCGTGATCGTGACCGCGCATCACCCGCTGCTCGGCCCCGAAAACGGGGCGCGCAACCCGACGATCGGCGGCGATGCCGCCTTCGCCGCCCTCGCCGCCGCGGGGGCGGTCGCGGTCCTGTCGGGCCATGTCCACGTGCCCTTCGACGAATGGCGCGAACGGGCGGGGCAGCGCCTGCGGATGATCGGCGCGGGCACGCTCTCGACCCGGCTGCGCGGGGGCGTGCCGCCGTCCTACCGCGTGCTGCGCTGCGAGCGGGGCGGGCGGATCGAATGCGAATTGCGCGTGGCGGCAGGGGCGATCCCCGGATCGGACGCGCCGCCCGCGGCGCTCGCCTCTTGAAACCCTGAATTCACCTTAACCCTGCCCGTCACGGCCGCGTTAAGGGTTTCTTGGCCATGTTCGGCGACGTGCCGGACCGCGGCGGACCGGCAGGGTCCGCCCTATCCGGGAATGGGATGTGCAACCGATACCCGTCCGCGCGGACGGGGGAGGCGATGGTCATGTTGAAGGCAATGGTCTTTGGCGCAATCGTCACGGGCTGCGTGGCGCTCGTGCTCGGCTCGCAGGGGGCGACCGGCGGGCGGCTCGGGGTCGAGGCGCTCGAGGTGGGCGATTACCGCATGTTCTGGTCCTGGCCGATGTTCGTTTCGGGCAGCGGGCTGTTCTGGGGGCTGACCCTGCTCCAGCGCTGAGCGCGGGCACGCGTCGCCCCGGACGGAAAAAGGGGCGGCTCCCCGACCGGGAAGCCGCCCCCTTTCGCAAGACGGTTCTGGCGGAGCGGATCAGCGCTTCGAGAACTGGAAGCTGCGGCGGGCCTTGGCCTTGCCGTACTTCTTGCGCTCGACCACGCGGCTGTCGCGGGTGAGGAAGCCGGCCGACTTGACGATGCCGCGCAGCGCCGGCTCGTACTTGGCGAGCGCCTGGCTCACGCCGTGCTTGACCGCGCCGGCCTGACCCGAAAGCCCGCCGCCGCGGACCGTGGCGATCACGTCGTACTGGCCGTCGCGCTCGGTGATCGCGAAGGGCTGGTTGATGATGAGCCGCAGGGTCGGACGGGCGAAGTAGACTTCCTGGTCCTTGCCGTTGACGGTGACCTTGCCGGTGCCGGGCTTGATCCAGACGCGCGCGACCGCGTCCTTGCGGCGGCCGGTGGCGTAGGCGCGGCCCTGCGCGTCGAGCTCCTGCTCGCGCAGCGGGGCGGAGGGCTGCACCGCCCGGTTCTCGGCGATCTCGGCGGCGTCCGCTTCGGGCGCGTCACCGGTGATGTCCTTGAGTTCCGACAGGTCGGACACGGTGTTCTTGTCGTCAGCCATTACGCGGTGACCTTGTTCTTGCGGTTCATCGAAGCGACGTCGAGCACTTGCGGATTCTGCCCGGCATGGGGATGCTCGGTCCCGGCATAGAGGTGCAGCGCCTTCATCTGCTGCCGCCCGAGGGGGCCGCGCGGGATCATCCGCTCGACCGCCTTTTCCAGCACGCGTTCGGGAAAGCGGCCTTCGAGCACCTTGGCCGGGCTCGTTTCCTTGATCCCGCCGATATAGCCGGTGTGCTTGTAGTAACGCTTGTCCTGCGTCTTCTTGCCGGTGAACTTCACCTTGTCGACATTGATGACGATCACGTGATCGCCGCAGTCGACGTGCGGGGTGTAGCTCGGCTTGGTCTTGCCGCGCAGGATGTTGGCGATGATCGAGGCGAGGCGGCCCACGACGAGGTCCTCGGCATCGATCAGGTGCCATTTCTTCTCGACCTCGGCCGGTTTGATCGACCGGGTCTGCTTGCTGAGCGCCTTCATGGCTTTCGTGTCCCTTGGCTTTAGGGGGTAGGGGTATGCGGGCCGCCGGGCGAGGCCTGCGATCCCGGCCCCGAACGGGGCGGAACCGGAGGACGGCCGGTCGAATCGGACCGGGCCGTGCCCTGCCGGGCGGCGAACGTGCGGCCATTTGTCGCCTCGCCCTTGCCAAGTCAAGCGAAACAGGGCCTTGCGAGAGAGGTAAAATGATACCGCCGCGATTCCCGGACGGGAGTGATGGAGCGGCCCAAACAGATTGGCGCTGGAGAATGTCCGCAATCAGCGGGGAAAAATGAGCGCGGACGGCGGAAACACAAGGCATAGAAGCGAATGCAGCGCCAATCTCTATGATCCACGTGTCCGCAATCAAAAACCGCAGAAATCCCCGAGTCTCGGAGCATTGCGGACATTTTGCGGACATTATGGCGTGAGGCGTTCCCGCAACGCCTCCTGGTGCTCCTGTGCCATGAGTTCCCGCACCAACCCCTCATAGTCATAATATAGCTTCAGGGGACGATCGCCGAGCACTTCGACGATGTAGCTTGCAGCGCGCAATAACCGATCCTCGATTTGAGCGGCCCGCGCGTGGGGCTCCAGCATAGGCCAATCGAGCTGCGATCGCTCTAGGACGGCGATTGCGGCCATGTGAATGTAATAACCGTCCCCTTCACCGAAAATGCGCCGCCGAGCAGCGAGAGAATCCGCCTCGATCGAATGAAGCTGCATGAGGAAGTCCCAGTGCCTGGGGACTGCCCCTCTTCTCCGCCACTGCGAAATCGTCGATCGGCTCAGGCCCAGCTTGTTCGCGAGCTGCTGATCCGTCCGGCACCGGAGCAAGGAAACGAGATCATCGACGGTTACAGAAGAGCTTCCATATGGACCCTTGCAAATCCGAACTTGAGGGCAGCGATAGCCTACTTCGCAAGGTGAGGGGAGATTTCATTCGCCAGGGCACGACGCTGGCCGAATGGTGCCGCTCCAATAACCTCGATCCGGCCAACGCCCATCGCATCCTCAGGGGCCAGCGCAACGGCCCCCTCGCCCGCAAAAAGCGCATGGAAATCGCGCGCGCGTCGGGCTCACACCGCTCATGAGTCGCTGGCTCTCCTCGCTCGAATTCGCTGATGCGGCTGGCATCACCGATCGGCAAGCGCGCCGGGTGTTGAAGGGTTTCGCAGAGCGCAGGCCATGGCAGGGGGCAAGGGGCAAGGTCCGGAAGGTGAAGGGAAGGGGAGGCCGCTCAGGCACTCGCTATGAGGTCCTTCTTTCGAGCCTTCCAGAGGCCTTTCAAAGCCGCCTCAATGGTCTCTCAGGAGGCGAAGGCTGTGGAACGGCGTGCAAAAGGGACCCCGTTAGCGGGGTGATCGGCGTCTAAAAGG